>ENA-ORCM01000956-ORCM01000956.1-human-gut-metagenome-genome-assembly--contig:-NODE-956-length-25985-cov-4.769917_pt1 | contig 25985 bp, 24 predicted proteins | sample MGYA00242906_ERZ507928 | MGnify/ENA primary metagenome ERZ507928 (study PRJEB26167, sample SAMN06115497) | human gut metagenome | host: Homo sapiens | place: China:Shanxi | collected 2015-05-07...
CAGATAATGACGCCACGACAAAATCTTATGACTTTCAGATCAATGCAAACTCCTCACAAGTATTAAGTGTTATTCAAGCCTATTTGGGCGTAGAGTGGGGCAAACTCTTCGATAGTGTACATACAAAAAGTCCTGCGCCGATAGACATGACTATGAAACTGACTGTTCCTAATACAGATTATCAAATTACAGGAATGTTAAGCACTACATCTATACCAGAACATATATTGGATTGATGCATCGCTGTGGTTAAGCAGTTAAACTTACATATTCTATAAAGCAAACGAGAGAAAATGAACCGATTGTTCTTTTCGTTTGATATAAACAAAATACGCTATACCAACCGTTAAACATGTTAGGAATATGACAGGCCCGAAAGATATAAATTACGTTTGCGAGCAGTTTTTACAATGCTATAAACTTATTTGAAGTCAATTATAGGAATTACTTTTGTAGTTCCATATTCTTGATACTTGTAGTTACCAACTTGTCTTGCACATTTTCCTTGAGGAGCCTTAATCACTTGTTTGTTATAAAAATTATTACCCTCGTGGGCCAAGATTAAGACTTCTAAATCAGAAGTAAATATATGTCCTGCAATAGTTTCTCTAATTTCTAAAGCAATAGCATCACCCGACTCCAAAACTTCCTGTACCTCAAAATTCTTCCTACTTACACATTCACCCGGCTTGTCAAACAATGTTTTTCCAGATGTAATGACTCCATCTGATTTCGGCCGTTCTACACCATCAATTATTCTAATTGCCGGCACCGTTTTTTCTATTTCCATTTTGGTGCTGTATCTATAAGTTCCTACGTGTTGAGCACATTGGTCACTTTTTAGAACAATTTTTTGGTCGTCATAAAATCGTTGGTCTTCATTCGGTATAATAAAAACGATTACGCCAAAAAAGTCGGCGGCGTGAGCTAATGCACCCCCTTCTATCACTTGGAATACTTCAAATTGTGAATATTCCATATAATCTCCCGGCTCTTCAAACATTTCAAGTCCAATAATTCCAGAATTATCAGACAGATTAGCGTAAAAAGCGAAAACAAACGTCAGTATAATACCAGTAATTATACCAAGCAAGTAAACAACCCATTTCTTCATATTGATGATAATTCTTAATACAACAGCAAAACTTTAAGGGCATTCTCAAAGCCGATATAGCCATAAAAAGGAGAAATAGTCTCACGCATTGTTACATTATTTATTTTTAGGTCTTTAACGTGATCTCGTTTATACTACAAAGATAGTACTTTTATTGAAATACCCTTTAATGTTTCAAAAAAATATAAAGAATATCCAGAAGTCATTTTTGCTATTATTACGGCGACACTATTTCAATGACATTCAAATTCATTTAATGAGTTGTAGAAAATGGGGGTATGGGAATAAGGTGGGAACAATGAGTGCAAAATAAAAAGCTAAATGATGATTGCTCAACACTTAGCTTTTATCTTTGTACCCAGACCCGGGATCGAACCGGCATGGAGGTTAATCCACTGGTGTTTGAGACCAGCGCGTCTACCGATTCCGCCATCTGGGCTTAAATGCGGTGCAAAGATAAAAACAGATTTTGAATAAGACAAATAATCTCTGTTTTTTTTCAAAAAAAGTTATTCGAGCTATCTTTCTAATAAAAAATAGCTATTTTAGCAGAAGAATTAACATTAAAAAAAACGACACGACTATGGAAAATAGATATTGTGTAATCATGGGAGGTGGTATCGGAAGTCGCTTTTGGCCTTTTAGCCGAAACAACAGACCCAAGCAATTCCTCGACTTTTTCGGGATAGGACGTTCGCTCCTCCAAATGAGTTATGACAGATTTATAAAAATAATACCCAAAGACCATATATTCATCGTCACAAACGAAATATATGTCGATTTGGTAAAAGAACAGTTACCCGATATCGCCGAAGAAAATATTTTGCTGGAACCGACCCGAAGAAATACAGCTCCCTGTATCGCTTGGGCCTCTTATCATATTCAGGCACTCAACCCGAATGCCAATATCGTCGTAGCCCCTTCGGATCATCTCATTCTCAAAGAAGACGAATTCGCTCAATGCGTCAATCGCGGGCTCGATTTCGTATCAAAATATCCAGCGCTGCTCACCTTAGGTATAAAGCCCAATCGTCCTGAAACGGGATACGGATATATTCAGATAGGCGAAGATGCCGAAGATAATATAAAGACCGTAAAAACATTTACCGAAAAACCCAATCTCGAATTTGCCAAAATGTTCGTGGAGAGCGGCGAATTTTTCTGGAACTCCGGTATTTTCATTTGGAATGTACAGACAATTATCAAAGCGTTCCAACGGTTTTTACCCGATATTTCGAACCGATTCGAAGAAAACATCAAAGTATTCAACACGCCCGAAGAAAAACATTTTATCGACGAAAATTTCGCAGCCTGCCCCAGTATATCGATAGATTTCGGTATCATGGAAAAAGCCTCGAACGTATTTGTGCTTTGTGCAGAATTCGGGTGGAGCGATTTAGGTTCTTGGAGTGCCCTGTATGACCACTCACCCAAAAATAAAGACGAAAACGTAACCCAAAACTGCAAAGCGTTACTCTACAACACAACGGGCAGTGTCATAGCCGTTAAGGGGGAAAAATTGGTCGTTGTCGAAGGACTCCACGATTACATCATAGCCGAAGCCGATAATGTGCTGCTCATCTGCCCCAAAAGCGAAGAACAGAAAATAAAACAATTCGTGACCGACGCAAAAATGGCTTATGACGATTCGTTCATTTAGCATGCTGGCAAATCATAAAAATAAAAAAGCCCGGATTGTACCGGGCTTTTTTATTTTCGTCAAACTATTTTATCTAAAAGAAATTCGTGGGATTTCCCCAAATATCCGAAAGTAAATTGTTGGCCAAACGGCTGGCCCCGATTCTGAAATATTCGTTAGTCAACCATTTTTCACCGAGCACTTCTTTCACCACACAATAATACTTCACAGCATCGGCTGTCGTAGAAATTCCACCGGCAGGCTTAAACCCGATCATCGTCCCGGTCTGCTCATAATATTCCTTAATGGCCTGACACATCACATAAGCGGCTTCGAGAGTCGCAGCCGGCTCGCTCTTACCCGTAGAAGTCTTTATGAAATCGGCTCCCGAGTATATAGACAACAAAGAAGCCTTCTTAATATTAGAAGCCGTTTTTAAGGCTCCTGTTTCGAGGATCACTTTCAAATGAGCATCTCTACAAGTTTGTTTGAGTTCTTCGATTTCTTGGCACATTTCCTCGTAATTTCCGCCTAAAAAATTACCCACATTGATGACGATATCTATTTCATCGGCTCCATCGCCGAGAGCCAAAGCCGTCTCGGCTACTTTCACCTCGGTAAAAGTCTGCGAAGTGGGAAAACCGCCGGACACGGCAGCGATATTCACAGAAGACACATCGAGATTGGCGCGAACCGTACCCGCGAAATTAGGATACACGCAAATCGCGGCTACGCTGGGCATCTCCGGATGCTCCTCTTCGAAATCGTTCACTCGTTTGGTAAACTTAGTAATCGAATCGGTATTATCCTCTGTATGCAACGAAGTCAGATCGATACAGCTGAACAAAAACTGATATACATCGGGAGTACTGTTCGTTGCCAAATTATCCCGCACGATCTTTTCTACGGCCGCTGCCACTTGTGCATCGTCTAAATCGGTTTTATACCGACTCAACATTTCTTCGTATCTATCCATTTTTTGTTAATTTAGGATTGTTGATATGTCTTGTTTTATCTCTATTTGTCTTCTTCTCCATATTCTTTTCAAAAGCAGAGGTCAAATCTACCCCTGTCTGGTTGGCAAGGCACAGCAATACCCAGAAAACATCGCACAATTCGTCCGATAAATCGCTGTTCTCCTCCCCCGATTTAAACGACTGATCGCCGTACCGACGGGAAATGATGCGCGCCACCTCTCCCACTTCTTCGGTCAATATAGCCATATTCGTCAATTCGCTGAAATATCTCACGCCAACGCTTTTAATCCATTTATCGACCTGTTCCTGCGCTTCTTTTATCGTCATAAGATCACTCCTTGTTTTTTGTATCCATACAAATCGTTACCGGCCCGTCGTTCACGAGTTCTACCTGCATGTCGGCGCCGAAGACACCCGTAGCCACCGTTTTGGAAATTTCCTCCGAAAAACGACGGCAAAAAGCCTCGTACATAGGGACAGCGTGCTCATGTCCGGCCGCCCGGATATAAGAGGGCCTGTTCCCCTTCTTGGTCGATGCCATTAACGTGAACTGACTAACAATCATCACTTCTCCGTTCATATCGATTAAAGATCGGTTCATAACCCCGTTCTCATCGTCAAAGATACGCAGATTGGCACATTTCTTCACCAACCATTCGATATCCGACGATTCGTCGCTATCTTCCACTCCCAACAATATCAAAAGACCGGCTTCTATGGAGGAATGTAATTCTCCGCCTATCCGCACCGAAGCCCTCTTCACTCTTTGAACGACTACTCTCATAGGAAATTCATTTCTTATCATGCAAAGATAGAGAAAGGAGTGTACAAGATAAAACGAATACACTCGTTTTTCATTCCGAATCGCATCCTATTTTCGCATTAGACAAAGATAATGTAAATCCAAAACAGAAGCAAACTTACTTGATTATACGTAGTATAACGGCTTTCAAAGCCGGCCATAAAGGAATAGTAAATTAAAAAACCTGAAAACCAAATAATTATAGTTTAAATCAAATATTTTTTTATGATTTTAGCTTTCGCCGGCCCCACGACTGCCATCAAATCAGATTCCGAAGCCTCCTTAATCCGTTTCACACTCTTGAAATGAGACAGCAACAAATCCCGACTCTTGGGGCCGATACCGGGAATGGAATCTAACGCCGACTTCACCTGCCCTTTACTCCGTTTATTTCGATGAAATGTAATACCGAACCGGTGAGCCTCGTCTCGCATGTGCTGAATAACTCGCAAAGACTCCGAATTCTTGTCTATATAAAGAGGCAAGGAATCTCCGGGAAAATAAATTTCCTCTAAACGCTTGGCAATACCCACGATCGAAACTTTACCCCTCAATCCAAGAGCGTCGATCGACTCCAAAGCCGCACTCAATTGCCCTTTCCCGCCATCGACAATAATCAACTGCGGTAACTCCTCTCCTTCATCGAGCAAACGACGATACCGGCGATAAATAATCTCACGCATGGAAGCAAAATCGTCGGGCCCCACGACAGTCTTAATATCGAAATGGCGATAGTCTTTTTTCGATGGTTTCGCCTTCTTGAACACCACACATGAGGCGACCGGATTCGTACCCTGTATATTTGAATTGTCGAAACATTCCATGTGCCACGGCAATTCGGGCAACCTGAAATCCTGTTGTATCCGGGTCAATATCCGCATGACTCGCTGTTCTGGATTCAGCTTCTCGCTTTGTTTCAATCGATCTACCTTATATTGCTTCACATTCTGCTCCGATACCGCGAGTAATTTTTTCTTATCCCCCCTTTGCGGAACGACAAATTCAAGGTCAACAAAATCAGACTCCGGTAAAAACGGTACAAGAGCCTCCTTAGCCCGACTTCCGAATCGGGAACGTAACTCGGCAATACCCAATGATAAAATTTCAGAAGCAGATTCATCGAGCTTTTTCTTATACTCGATAGTAATACTTTGTACGATCGAGCCGCCTCGCACGTGCATATAATTCACAAAAGCTACCCCCTCGTCCTCATCGTAAGAAAAGACATCGATTTCGTGCAAAGCCGGATTCACGATAACCGATTTAGCTTTATACTTCTCGATTAAATCGTATTTTTCCTTAACAACCTGAGCTTCCTCGAAGCGCAGCTCGGCAGACAGGGACGACATCTCTTCCAACAAATGGTTACTCAACTGGTGTATGTCTCCGTTGAGAATCTGACGCACCTGTTCGATATATCCGTTATATTCTTGTTCCGATATTTTGCCTACACAACACCCTTTGCAATTTTTAATGTGATATTGCAGACAAACCCGAAAACGATTTTTTTCGATATTTTCAGGAGTCAATGCATAATTGCATGTGCGAATAGGATATAATTCTCGAATTAACCCCAAAACGGTTTTCGCCAAGTGTACATTGGCATACGGGCCATAATATTTCGAACCGTCCTTATAAACTTTGCGAGTCAGAAACACCCGGGGAAAATATTCGTTACGCAAACAAATCCACGGATAAGTCTTGTCGTCTTTCAACAAAACGTTATACCGAGGCTTGTATGCTTTGATAAGGCTGTTTTCAAGATGCAAAGCATCTTCCTCGGTCTTGACGACGATATATTGAAGATCATAAATATTTTTGACGAGAATATTAGTCTTAGGCGAATCATGCACCTTATTGAAATAAGAAGACACACGACGTTTCAGATTCTTCGCCTTACCTACATAAATAATCTTTCCCGTTTTATCGAAATATTGGTATACGCCCGGGGTATCCGGTAAAAGGGCGAGCTTATTCTTAATATTTTCGTTTTTATCGATCAATCCGTATCAATATTTTATCAGAGACTCGATTTCTACATCGTTCGGAAATAAATCTCTTCCTTTCAAAAACTCCAATTCAACGAGAAAATTGACATAGACTTTCTTCGGGTTGAATCGTTTTACCAAATTATAAGCGGCCAACATAGTCCCACCTGTCGCCAACAAATCATCGTGCAATAAAACAACATCGTTTTCACAAAGGGCATCCTTGTGAATCTCTATGACATCTACGCCATACTCTTTGGTATAACTTTCCTGCCAAGTTTCAGCAGGAAGTTTTCCCGGTTTGCGCATAGGCACGAATCCGGCTCCGATACGCGTCGCCAATATAGGCCCCATAATAAAACCGCGAGACTCTATACCCACTACTTTCGTAATACCCTTTTCGGCATATATGGCAGTAAGCATATCCGACAATTCCCTCAAACAATCCGCATCTTTGAAAACTGTTGTCAAATCTCTAAAAACAATTCCTTTTTGAGGAAAGTCAACAACATCGCGAATCTTACTTTTAATAATCTCTACACTCATTTTATTTTTATTGTTTTATTCGTTCTATCCCTTTATTTAAAGGCTTTCCGGCGATTTGTTTCACGTGAAACATTAACGTCCTACCAACAGCAGCAATATGTTTATATCGCTCGGCGAAATACCCGGTATGCGCGAAGCCTGCGCTATGGTCTCGGGATCTATTCTTTCCAATTTCTGACGAGCTTCGGTCGATAATGCATGTATCTGGCCATAATCGAATTTTCCTCGTATGCGAATATGTTCCAAACGAGAAATTTTATCGGCAATCATTTTCTCCCTATCGATATAACCTTGATACTTCATCTTAATCTCGGCAGCCTCTACAATTTCTTCTCTGCGATTCATTATAACAGAAATTTCTTGTTTCAACGCAGGAACCAATGTCGAAAGTTTGGCCATATCCAACTGGGGACGCAATATCAAATCAATCAATCGCACCCCCTGTTTCAAAGGAGCTGTTCCCAGAGCTTCCAAACCTTCGTTTATATAGGCCGGTTTTATAGAATAGTTTTGTGCAAACAGAATCAACCGGTCCACGCTATCCCGTTTCGCCATCAACAAATCATATCGCTCCCGTTTCGCCAACCCTAACCGATAAGCTCGCTCGGTAAGGCGCATATCGGCATCGTCCTGACGCAACAAAATACGATATTCGGCTCTCGAAGTGAACATACGATAAGGTTCATCGACACCTTTTGTCACCAAATCGTCGATCAAAACCCCTATATAGGCTTCGTCCCGCCCCAATGTAAACGGAGCACCTCCGTGACAATTGATATGAGCGTTTATTCCGGCGATAAGCCCCTGTCCTCCGGCCTCTTCATACCCCGTCGTACCATTGATTTGTCCCGCAAAGAAAAGATTGGAAATCTGTTTAGTTTCCAAATTATGATTTAATTGTGTAGGGTCGAAATAATCATATTCGATCGCATAACCGGGACGATATATGCGCACATCTCGCAATGCCGGAATTTCTTGCAACGCCTTTATCTGAATATCCAAAGGCAACGACGAAGAAAAACCGTTCAAATAATATTCCTGCGTAGTTTCCCCTTCTGGTTCGAGAAACAACTGGTGTTCCGTTTTATCGGGAAATGTCACTATTTTTGTCTCTATACTGGGACAATAGCGAGGTCCGATACTTTGTATCTGACCGTTATACAAAGGCGAATCGGGCAGACCTGCACGCAATATATCGTGTACTTGCTCATTCGTATAAATAGTCCAACAACTACGTTGTTTCAACGGACGAGGCTGGAAATCGAGGAAAGAAAACTTGTGAAAATCGTCCTCTCCCCTCTGCTCGGTCGCCTCCTCGAAATGAATACTCCGGCCATCGATTCGAACCGGTGTTCCCGTTTTCATACGTCCGGCGGTAAAACCCAGCTCCACGAGCTGCTCGGTAATACCGTGTGATGCCGGCTCAGAGATACGCCCCCCTTGCAGTCGGGTACGACCGATATGCATCAAACCGTTCATAAAAGTACCGGTCGTCAACACCACGCATTTCGCCGTAAACGTCACGTTCATATCCGTCACCACGCCCGTCACGCGACCGTTCCTCACAAGAATCTGATTAACAGAGTCTTGCCACATATATAGATTCTCCGTATTTTCCAAAATAGAGCGCCAAGTAGCAATAAACTTGGTTCGGTCGCTCTGTGAACGAGGACTCCACATGGCCGGACCTTTCGAGCGGTTCAGCATTCTGAATTGTATCGCCGTCTCATCGGTCACAATCCCCATGAATCCGCCCAACGCATCAATCTCACGAACAATCTGCCCTTTGGCGATACCACCGACCGCAGGATTACAGCTCATCTGAGCTATCTTATTCATATCCATAGTAATAAGCAGGGTTTTCGAACCAAGATTGGCCGAAGCGCACGCCGCTTCACACCCGGCATGCCCTGCACCCACCACTATCACATCGTAATTAAAATCCATCGTATATTATTTCTCCATGACTTTTATCGAGAAAGAACCCTCCCCCGCTACATAGAAATCAGAAATATATTCAATCACCTCAGCTTCAAAGCCTCGTTCTCATGACGAGTCATCATCTCACGCTCACCCGGGCCTTTATCGTTGATACCGCACAAATGCAAAACACCGTGTATGATAATCCGATGAAGCTCTTCGTCATAATCGGTTCCGAACTGTTCCGCATTGGAACGGACAGTATCCACGCTGATAAATATATCACCGCTTATTTTATCGCCCTCGGTATAGTCAAACGTAATCACATCGGTATAATAGTCATGCTGCAAATAAGCCTTATTCACTTCGAGAATCTTCTCATCGGAACAAAAGATATAGGCTATATCGCCGCATTTTTTCCCATACCCCGAAGCGACACGACGTATCCAATCGGTCGTTTCTCTCTTTTTTATCGCCGGCATCTTGACGTCTTCGGCAAAATAACTCACAGCCATGACTTTATCTCTTTTATCTTATAAAACACTCGCAACGCACAGCTACGGAGGCCGAATCCTCGGTTATACGAGGTACGAACCCATTTCCGCATATTCTGCAAAGATAGTGCAATTCTGCGAATAAGAATTACTTGAAGAAGAAATAAGAAACCGTAATAGCCGAAATAGCCCCTATCACATCGGCCAGCAAAGCGTAGCCGACCGCATAGCGGGTCTTACGCACCCCTACGCTACCGAAATAGACCGCCAAGATATAAAAGGTCGTGTCGGTCGATCCTTGCACGGTACAAGCTACCCTACCCACAAAGGAGTCTACACCATAAGCCGACATCGCATCGACCATAATACCTCGCGAACCGCTACCGCTCAACGACTTCATCAAAGCCGTAGGCAATGCCCCCACAAACTCGGTATCTATTCCCAACCAACCGAAAACCGTAGCAAAACCCTCGACGATATAATCCATCGCTCCCGATGCCCGGAATATCCCGATAGCCACGAGAATAGCCACTAAATAGGGTATGATCATAACCGCCGTCTTAAAACCCTCTTTCGCGCCCTCTATAAAAGCATCGTAAACATTGATTCGCTTGACAAACCCCGCCACGATAAAAATTACGATAATCGTAAACAGAATACTGTTGGCTGCAAAAGCCGAATAAGACGAAATCTTCTCTTCCGGCAAAGAGGAGAAATAATAAAACACCCCGCCCACAAAAGCGGTAAGCCCCAATCCCCATAGCAGAATTACCCGGTCGAATATATTGATTCGCTGTTTGATACACAATGCCAAAAGCCCCACGAACGTCGCCATAAACGTGGCGATTAAAATGGGCAAGAAAACGTCCGAAGGATTGGCTGCCCCCATCTGTGCCCGATAAGTCATCACCCCGATAGGAATCAAGGTCAACCCCGAAGCGTTCAAAACCAAGAACATCAGCATGGCATCGGTTGCCGTGTCCTTCTTGGGATTCAACTCTTGCAACTCTCTCATCGCCTTCAATCCCAATGGAGTAGCAGCATTGTCCAACCCCAACATATTGGCAGAAACATTCATGAACATCGACCCCAAAGCTGGATGCCCTTTGGGAACTCCCGGGAAAAGTCGGGAAAACAACGGACTGATCCAACGCGACAAAACAGCGACTACCCCACCCCGCTCCCCTATTTTCATAAGTCCGAGCCACAACGTAAGAACTCCTGTCAAACCCAAAGAAATATCGAACGCACTCCGAGCCGAGGAAAACGAAGCATTCATAATATCGGTCCAGATTCCCGTGTTTCCATATACGAAAGTCTGTACCACCGCCACCACAAAAGCAATAACGAAAAATGCGATCCAAATGTAATTGAGAACCATGCCGAGACTGTTTTCAAATTATCTTTCTAAAAAACGAACATAGCACAAACCCTGAGTAAAAACAAATTTACTTGACGATGACAACACGTAATCTATGTTTCGTAGCTTCACTACAAAAATAGTCATTTTAAGCAAACCCACTCTTTTTCTTTCCCCAAAAAAGGATTTACACCCAGCCCAAAGAACCGACTGTTCTATTTCTTCTTGATTCCCGCATTCCAATTTTTATCATATACGACTATATATCAATCATTTATTCAAATTTTATCTTCCTGAGAATCGAATATTTTCCATCACCTTGCCGCCTATCCGCAAATTTTTCAACAGAACCCTTTAAAATTAACATCTAAAAACATTGTAAAAAACAATAATTATAAAAGACAACGACTATACCAAAGAAGCTAAAATTTCAAATTTCAAAAAAATCAAAAATTATATTTATCCATAAAATTTTATTTATAAATTCGTTTCTCAACAAATATCGATATGGCAAAAATAAAAGTAGAGGACACCGAGATTAGAATTATACAAATCAACGATAATGACTATATCTCATTAACCGACATGTTACGGGCCAAAGATGGAGAATATTTTTTCTACAATTGGTTGCGCAACAGAAATACGATAGAATTTTTAGGCATTTGGGAAAAAGTTTATAATCCAAATTTTAATTCTGTCGAATTCGACAGAATTAAATCCCAAGCCGGATTAAACAGCTTCCGTCTAAGTGCCAAAGAATGGACAGAAAGCACCCATGCGATAGGCATTGTATCCAAAACCGGTCGTTATGGTGGAACCTATGCTCACAAAGACATTGCTATGGAATTTGCAATGTGGATAAGTCCTGAATTTAAAGTTTACCTGATTAGGGAATTCCAACGGCTAAAAGAAAACGAGCAAAAACTGTTAGGCTGGTCTGCCAAACGAGAACTCTCAAAAATCAATTATCACATACACACAGATGCCATTAAACAAAATCTTATTCCCTCGGAACTTACAAATCAACAAGCAAATATTATATATGCAAACGAAGCAGATGTATTGAATATGGCGCTTTTCGGTATAACCGCTGCTCAATGGAGAGAAACCAATCCTAACAAAAAAGGTAATATTCGAGACTATGCTACGATCAACCAACTCATTTGTTTATCAAATATGGAAAATCTCAATGCCGTATTCATAGAACAAGGTATTCCTCAAAAAGAACGGCTCATCAAACTTAACCAAATAGCCATTCAACAAATGAAAATTTTGGAAGCAAACAATGAAAGAACCTTTCTTAAATAAAACTCGACATCTTCAATCATGCACACAGCACAAGACATAGAGCAAGCGATTCGGGCGGCAGCCAACCCCGACAAAGCAAAAACCCTCTCTGGATTCTTTAAAACCGGAAAAGGAGAATACGGCGAGCAAGACATATTCATCGGCATCCCCGTTCCTGTAACGCGCAATATCGTCAAACAATACTTAGATACCCCGCTCGACCAACTCGAAATCCTGTTACACAACCCGGTTCACGAGTTGCGCATGGCCGCCTTGTTATGTATGGTCGAACAATTCAAAAAAGCCGATGCCAACCGTCGAGAAGCGATATACCACACCTATTTATCCAATACCGCATATATCAACAACTGGGATTTGGTCGATTTATCCGCAGCACAAATCGTCGGAGGCTATCTCGAAGAACAAGACCACACCCCACTCTATCGGCTGGCCCAAAGCAGCCTCATCTGGGAACAACGCATTTCGATTGTCTCCACTTGGCAATGGATCCGCAAAGGCCGTTTTGACGACACCCTCGCTATCGCCGATATTCTCTTGTACAACAAACACGACCTAATCCGCAAAGCCGTAGGCTGGATGCTGCGAGAGGTCGGGAAAAAGGATAAAATCCGGCTCTGTACTTTCCTCGACACCCGTTATCGCGATATGCCTCGAACCATGCTTCGCTACGCCATTGAAAAATTCCCGCCCGAAGAACGACGACATTATATGCAGAAATAACATAAACAACGCACGGCCATATACAGGCATTGAATGAGATTCCAAAAATCTATCGACTACAATCCCACCACCCCCAATGAAGGAATTTAAAATACATCTGTCCTTTATCTGCCTCGATGACAACGTTACCTCATAACTCGGTTCAGTCTATAAATTAGTGAGGATATCGACCCAATAGGAAATCAAAGGGAATCGTCTTTCAAATTCTCTCTTGTATTCGCGGGTAGAGGTAAAAAGAATATTCGAAGCGACATCTTAGTCCTCTCCTCTTGCCGTGGTGGCTCGTGATATTACGGAGGAATCGCACGTAAATCGAAGCAGGAGCGAAGACGAAAATACATCTCAGCCTCTCCCCCTGCCATGCCCCATAGTATTGCGGGGCACTATATTAGCCATATAGAGGAGACTCCAAAGAAACTATCGTTTCTTTGGAGAGGGGTTGAAAAAGATCATTTGGTTGTAGAGTTCAACCCCCTCGCTCTGTGGGCACTCCTCCTATATTCCTTGCAGGAACACCCCGTAATGCTACGGGGCACAGCAAAGGGAAGAGGGAGATACACTACCCTATTCCTGTTATCGAAAGCATTCACACTTCTCCCTTGTGTTTTGAGCAAAATATAGGGGAGAAGGAGTAATACACTCTGTATAGAAATTTAAACAAGAATCAAACTCTCCCCAAAAGTTCGGTACGCGGTTATCTACAAAAATTCCATAGCTAAAATACATATCTACCCCTCGGATTCTCTACTGAACTCACAGCTCAGGTACACCGGCTTACCCTTTACTCATTTCACAAAAAAACGGGAACTTCGTGAAGTTCCCGTTTTTAAACACATGATGAATTCTATTATTTAATAACCAAACGATGGTTGTGTTCGTTGCCGTTTAGAGTGATACGAATCAGATAAATTCCGGGATTCAAACCTTCCACAGAAACAGATTGTGCAGGCATAGCGACCTCTTTTACCAAGCTGCCTTGCAAATCATAAATAGCGATATTCGAAACACCTTCCGTCAAGTTGATATTGCCTTGTGCAGGATTAGGCCAAAACAATTTCTCAACAGCTACACGCTCTATCGACGTGGCTTTCTCCACTTCATAGGAGCCGATGGCCGGATTAGTCGCCGAACGAGATTTGCCGCGTTGGTCCACTGTGGGAACACCTTCTACCACAATACCGGCTCCGGCTGCGATACCGTCGGCTGCAATAGCGATATTTTTGGTCGTACCCTCATTGAGAGCCGGAATAGGTTCATCTTCCGCAAACAGTTTCTGATCGGTATAAACTACATTATCCACAAATTCGTCGGTGGTCACAGGTGTACCTTCCAAAGCCGTACCATATATATTGTGAGTACCCGAAATAACACAATCGTTATGAGTATAAATATCGGGGCCACCGATACCTCTTACAAGAATAGAATTATAGATTTGAACGATTGCTTTGGAAGCTATATGGATTCCCGACCCATAGGTTTCATGCACACCCTTGTTATCTACAAAAGTACAATTATAAATAGTAGCATCTCCTTGTAAGGCCAAAGCTCCTCCACCATTATTTGCTCCTGTAATTTCATTTTTATAAAAAGTACAGTTGGTAAACGTAGCATTTTTAGAAGTAGATAGGATAGCTCCACCATGTGCTGCCGATAAATTCTCCCCGAAATAACAGCCAGCAACCTTATAGGTAACCGCCGTCTTTAACGAAGCATACCATGCACCGCCAGAAGTACCCGTAGCTTCATTATGCTCGAAAGAACAATTCTCAACAGTAACATCACCCATCCAAGTCAATAATGCACCACCTCCCTTAGCCGTATTATTCGTAAATGTCGTGTTGACGATTTTCAAAGCGCCATCGGTTACATTATTATTCTGTTCTACTGCTCCACCATAATTTGTCGCTGTATTTTCGGTAAATGTACAATTTATTATTTCTGCCGAAGCTCCTGCATTCTGCAAAAATATAGCCCCTCCGTTCGTAGATTTTCCAGTAGAAGTGTTACCGGTGAAAACACAGTCGGTAAAATAGTTCGTACTGCCCGAGCAACAAACAGCTCCACCATGAGCTTCACTAGTATTATTCGTAAATGTACAATTAGTAAAACGACCTGTTACACCTTTATTGGTATATAATGCACCTCCGGCTTTCGTTCCCGATAGGTTTTGAAAAGTACAGTTCGTAAGCGTAATATCGCCGCATGCCATAATACCGGCAGCATAACCGTTTTTCGCCTTATCGAAAAGCAGATTCTCACCGGTAAGCGTACCGTTTGCACCTACCAAAATAGTAGCCGACCAAGTAGCCATAGTCGTTTCCGTATCGACCAAAGCCGTACCGTCACCACCGTAGAGCGTACAGTTTTTCAACGTAAGCGATATTAATTCCGCTCCATCTTCGGGTTCGTAAAGCCCGATTTTAAAAATACGATAATTAGAGACTCCCGGCTCGGCCACGGAAATCGTTTTTCCTTTACCGTCGATAGTCAGGTTTTTGTCTATCAAAATCGTTTCGGGAATCGTAACGGTGGTCTCATCACCGATAGACAGCTCGATGACCGACCCGCCCGGTGCATTAGCCACGACATAAGGGAGAGTTCCTTCTTCGTCTGCACCTCCCGATGTTTTGGTCACTAATAAATTTTCGGCAAAAGCCGTACCCGAAAACAAAAATAGAGCACAGCTCACTAAAAGTAATTTGTTTTTCATAATAACACTTTTTAGAATTGATAAGAAATGAAATAATTATTTTTTTGCAAGTATAATATTTTTTTATTTATATACAAAGTATTTCGTTTACTTTCTTTCTAAATTCTATAATTTTCTATTTGAATCAAAAATGAAACATAAAAGAAAAAGAAATGAAACACAAACACACAAAAAAAGGAGTGGCAATCGCCACTCCTTTAACCCTTACGATAGGAAATCTATTATTTCTTCATAACTTCTGCCACCTTTTCCTTCATTGCCTCTTCGCGCAAATCGCGAGCGACAATCGTACCGTCGGGAGCAAACAAAATGATGTGAGGGATTCCTTGAATACCGTATAATTCGGTAGGAATCTGCTGTGCATTAATAATCTGAGGCCAAACGATTCCCAGTTCCTTTATAGCTTTTTGAGTATCTTCTACTTTATCCCAAACGGCTACGCCCAAGACATCGAGTCCTTTACTATGATATTTATCGTACAACTCCTTGATATTAGGAATTTCGGCTCGACAAGGACCACACCAAGATGCCCAGAAGTCTACCAAAACATATTTTCCTTTTCCTACATAATCAGAAAGCGAAACCTTGCTGCCGTCCGGTTGCTCGATCGTGAAATCGGTAAACATAGCACCTTCGGCCGTCTTTTTCAATATCTCCTGTTGCTGAATCATCATTTTTATAAGCGGATTGGCCTTCAAAGTTTCGCCGGCGAGATTGAGCACGGAATCGAATTGAGCCGGTTCCAAATTCCAGTTGGCAATAGCCCATGCACCTACGGCATTGTCCTTATTCCTATCGAAATTCTCGGACATCACTCGGTTAAATTCGGGCATAATAGTATTCGTTTGAAAGTCTTGCCAAGCCTCGCGAAGCTCTTCTTCGGACAATCCTTTCTGCATAATTTCCTGTTGTTTGGCGATAATCGTATTCTGCAAAGAATCCATATCGGACATAAACAAAGCGAAACTATCGTTCAGAGGAGTACCCGAACGTTTATCGGTCTCTCCCATTTCAACAGCGATATCGCCGTTTTCAAGAACCAACTCCATACGATACGGACGTGATTGTATCTGGCAAATCAATGCGGTATCCGCTTTACCGGTAAACGTAAACTTACCATTGGCAATCACCGCGCTATCCAATACATTGCGGGATGCCATATCGGTCAAATAAACTTTATTTCCGTTCAACGTTGTATCGGAAACCGTTCCGTTAATCGTGTAAGAAGACGGATGCGTACCACAAGACACAACCGTTGCAGCCGTAACGGCCAATAAGAAAAAATTACTGTTCTTCATATTTATTTTTATTGATAATTGTAAAAAAACGACGCAAAACGAAAATAACGGCGAGTTTGTCCGATCAAGACGAGTGTAGCCTATTTTCGCGCTTATTGCAAAGATAGATATATTTTAAGAAAAAACACACGATTTACTTTCTTTAAGCATTCGGGAACTTCCCCGGCAACAGACTATACATTAAAGAAATATTTCCTTATTAGCTTGTTTATTCCGCATACTTCATTTAATTTTGCATGGTGTAAATTTGCATAAATTTCATTTACAACAAATAATAACTTAAATTCAAATCCTATGTGGTTAAGTAACTCGTCCATAGGACGAAAAGTAGTCATGAGTATTACCGGACTCTTTCTCGTCCTATTTCTAACGTTTCACATGTGTATGAACTTAGTGGCGTTAATCAGCCCTGCCGGCTACAATGCCGTTTGCCAATTTTTGGGAGCCAACTGGTATGCTTTGGCAGGAACTGTCATTCTCGCTGCCGGAGCCGTTCTTCACATTGTCTACGCATTTTGGTTGACCTTGCAAAACCGGAAGGCGCGCGGTAACGACCGTTATTTGGTGAACACTCGCCCGCAAACCGTAGAATGGGCATCTCAAAACATGCTCGTTTTGGGTATCATCGTTTTGTTGGGATTGGTTTTGCACCTCTTCAACTTTTGGTACAAAATGCAGCTCAACGAAATCGTCGGTCATTTGCCCGAAGTAAATCCTCACGACGGAATCGCCTTGATCCGCGAAACATTCGGTTGCCCGATCTATGTAGTTATTTATCTCATTTGGTTCGTTGCTTTGTGGTTCCATCTCACTCATGGATTTTGGAGTGCCATGCAAACCATCGGTATCAACAACCACGTATGGTTCAACCGTTGGAAATGTATCTCCAACATTTTCGCAACAATCATCTGCTTGGGCTTTGCCGCCGTTGCCATCTCTTTCTATGTGATGAGCCTGACCGGTTGCGGAACTTGCACCCTTTAATAAACCAAACTATTTATTCACAGAAAAACAATTGTTATGTCTACCATAGATTCTAAAATACCCGAAGGCCCATTGGCCGAAAAGTGGACCAATTATAAAGCTCACCAAAAATTGGTGAACCCGGCCAACAAACGCCGTCTTGACATTATCGTCGTAGGTACGGGGCTTGCCGGTGGCTCTGCTGCTGCCACTCTCGGCGAGTTGGGTTTTAATGTATTGAACTTCTGCATTCAAGATTCACCTCGTCGCGCCCACTCTATTGCCGCTCAGGGAGGTATCAACGCCGCCAAAAACTATCAAAACGACGGAGACTCGGTATATCGTTTATTCTACGACACCATCAAGGGTGGCGACTATCGTGCCCGCGAAGCCAACGTTTACCGTCTGGCCGAAGTATCGAACAACATCATAGACCAATGCGTGGCACAAGGCGTTCCCTTTGCCCGCGAATATGGGGGTCAATTGGCTAACCGTTCTTTCGGTGGCGCTCAGGTATCTCGTACATTCTATGCCAAAGGCCAGACCGGACAACAGCTGTTGTTAGGTGCATATGCATCGCTCAACCGTCAGGTGAAAAAAGGTACGGTAAAACAATTTACACGTTACGAGATGCTCGACCTCGTGATTATCGACGGTCGTGCGCGCGGTATCATCGCCCGTAATCTGGTTACCGGAGAGATTGAAAGATTCGCGGCACACGCTGTCGTTATCGCTACCGGCGGATACGGAAACGTTTATTTCCTTTCGACCAACGCTATGGCATCGAATGGCTCGGTAGCCGTTCAATGTTATCATAAAGGCGCTTATTTCGCCAACCCGGCTTATGCTCAGATTCACCCCACTTGTATTCCTGCACACGGCGAGTTCCAATCGAAACTGACTTTGATGTCGGAGTCGTTGCGTAACGACGGTCGTATCTGGGTTCCGAAGAAAAAAGAAGATGCCGAAGCTATCCGTGCCGGCAAATTGAAACCGACCGACATCAAAGAAGAAGATCGCGACTACTACTTGGAACGTCGTTATCCGGCCTTCGGTAACCTTGTTCCTCGCGACGTAGCTTCTCGCGCAGCCAAAGAACGTTGTGATGCCGGTTATGGCGTAGGAGCTACGGGTTATGCCGTTTACCTCGATTTCAAAGAAAGTATCGAACGCTTAGGTAAACAAGCTATACAAGGTCTCGACCACCACGTGATCGAAAGTTTGGGCGGAGAACAAGCCGCTATCCAAATAAAAGGAAAAGAAGCCGTAGCCAGCCGTTACGGAAACCTCTTCCAGATGTATGAAAAAATCGTCGATGATAATCCGTATGAGACTCCTATGATGATTTATCCCGCATCGCACTACACGATGGGTGGTATCTGGGTAGACTACGAATTGATGACTTCCATTCCCGGTCTGTTCGCTATCGGCGAAGCCAACTTCTCGGACCACGGAGCCAACCGTTTGGGTGCTTCGGCTTTGATGCAAGGTCTTGCCGACGGTTATTTCGTACTTCCCTATACGATTCAAAACTATTTGTCCGACCAAATCCAAGTTCCCCGTTTCTCGACCGATCTGCCCGAATTTGTAGAAGCCGAAAAAGCGGTAAAAGCTCGTATCGCCCGTTTGATGAATATCAAGGGGAAACGTTCAGTAGACTCCATACACAAAGAGTTAGGACGTATCATGGTAGACTATGTGGGCATGGGACGTAACAAAGCCGGATTGGAAACTGCCCTCGAAAAAATCGAAGAGGTGAAGAAAGAATTCTACACCAACGTGCGCATTCCCGGCGAAGCCAATACACTGAACGTAGAGCTCGAAAAGGCTTTGCGTGTGGAAGACTTCCTCGAAATAGGCAAATTGATGGCCCTCGATGCTCTCAACCGCGAAGAATCTTGCGGCGGACACTTCCGTGAAGAATATCAAACAGAAGAAGGAGAAGCAAAACGTGACGATGAACACTTTATGTATGTAAGCTGCTGGAAATATCAAGGCGAAGACAAAAAGCCCGAATTATTGAAAGAAGAACTGAAATACGAAGCTATCAAAGTTCAACAACGTAACTACAAGAAATAATTTGTTTAATCGCCGTTTTAATTCCGGTATAACACGATAAAGTTATGGAAAAAACAATAAATATAACACTCAAAGTTTGGCGCCAGAAAGGTCCCAAAGAAAAAGGTAGATTTGAGGAATATAAACTTAATGGTGTATCTACCGACAGCTCTTTCCTCGAAATGCTCGACTTGCTCAACGAGCAACTGATTAACGAAGGCAAAGAGCCTGTAGTATTCGATCACGATTGCCGCGAAGGTATTTGCGGTATGTGTTCGCTCTATATCAACGGACACCCCCACGGGCCCGACACCAGCGTTACCACTTGCCAATTGCACATGCGTAAATTCAACGACGGAGACGTAATCACCGTAGAACCGTGGCGTTCGGCCGGATTCCCCGTTATTCGCGACTTGATGGTAGACCGTCGTGCATTCGACAAAATACAGCAAGCCGGAGGATATATCTCGGTAAACACGGGCGGTGCACAAGATGCCAACGCAATTCCTATCTCTAAAATCGATGCCGACGAGGCTATGGACTCGGCTACTTGTATCGGTTGCGGAGCTTGCGTAGCAGCTTGTAAAAACGGTTCGGCCATGTTGTTCGTTTCGGCTAAGGTAAGCCAATTCGCCCTGCTGCCGCAAGGCCGCGTAGAGGCTGCCGAACGCGCTCGTGCTATGGTTGCCAAGATGGACGAATTGGGATTCGGTAACTGTACCAACACCGGTGCTTGTGCCGCCGAATGTCCCAAAAACATTTCGTTGACGAACATCGCCCGTTTGAACCGCGAGTTCATTTGCGCTAAACTGAAAGACTAAAAATCCTAAGTTCATATCTTGAAAACTATCCCGGATTTTCGGGATAGTTTTTTTATACCCCTACCCGGAAACTGCGGCATGTCGTCATCGAGATGACTGAAAGATTGTATTTCCCAAATAGCGAATTATTTCTATCTTTGTCACTACGAAGATAAGATGCAGTTCGGTACAACCAAATCGGAAATGAAACTTCCGTTTGTATCTACACTCACCTTTCGCTATCTTTGTCACTACGAAGATAAGATGCGGTTCGGCGTAGCCAAGCCGAAAACAGGTTTTCCATTTGTCTCTGCCCTCACCTTTTCGTATCTTTGGAAGCTATTCTATTTTCTACCGGTCATGAAACGGGGTTTTATATACACCATATTATTACTATCGATATTACTCGGCTCATGTAACCATCGTGACACCGAAAAAGCTGAAATCCTCTATCAAAATGGTGTGGAGATGGAAAAGTGTTATATGCCCGACTCAGCCGTCATTTTCTACCATAAAGCATTAAAACGACTCGACAAATCGAACGACAACGAGTTAAAGAGTAAAATATACAATCAACTCGGGAACCTTCTTCTGGAACACAACATTTACGAAACCGCTCGAAGAGCCTACCAACAAGCTCTATACGTTTCGAGAGAATTGGCGGACAAAAGCAATCTTTCCCACGCCTATCGGGGCATAGGGAAATACCATTTTCTCTATAAAGACCGTGACAGCGCCTTTTACTATTTCGAAAAACCGCTCGGATTTTTCCCGGAAATAAAAAATCGGGAAGAACGTTCCTCGGTCTATAATAATCTGACAAGCGCCTATAAATTGAAAAACAATATAAAAGCAGCATTGGAATGTAATGCGAAAGCGTTGTCGTTGACCAACGACGAAGTAAAACGATTGCGCAACTATGCCGTACGGGGACAATTATTCGCCATGCAAATGCAATACGATTCGGCTTTGTTTTATCTCGAACAAGCCAGCCGCAGCGAAGATAAATCGGTAAAAGCCTCGGCCTATTTCAAGCTGGCCGATCTACCCGAAAAGTCGGGTATAACAGACTCCATGAAATATCGTTATTTACAGGAGGCCTATCGCCTGTCCGATTCGATTGAAAACATGGCTGTTTCTCACCAGATAGACCGACAAGAACAAATACGGATAACTTCCGACCTGAAAGAGCAAAGTCATATACGGCTCATTGTATCGATAACCGTTAGCATAATCGTTGTCCTACTGTTATCTATCACGGTATTCTTCTTTTATCGGAAACATCTGAAACGATGCAACGAACGAATCTTCGCCCACAAATGGGAAAGACAAGAGGCCCGCGCCCAAGAAAACGAAAACCGGGAATTACAAATTATAGATATTATCAGAAAAGCAGGAGAAACATGTAGCAAACATTTCAAAGAAAGCAATATCTATACCGATTTATACAAAAAGATAAACTCCGATAAAGAATCGCTGAGTTATAACGAGCAGAAATCGTTCCAGACGACTATATTGAAAGAGTTCGATACCTATTTGCAACACGTTTCGAGCATAGTACCGCTAACCGACAACGACGCTTTTCTATGTGCATTGTTGCAACTCGGTTTTTCGACAAAAGAGTGTGCGGCTTGTCGGGGTATCAGCAGCGAAACCATACGTTCCCAACGGACACGCATCCGAAAAAAAATTCCTCAAAACTTTCTCTCTCAGGGATTGGGTGTCGTCATTTTAGGAGAAGAAAATCTTTCAAAACGTTAAATTGCAACGTTTCAATAAATAACTCATTGATAATCAAAGTATATTTATTTTTAAATAGCAACGCTTTCTATGCTGCTATGTACATATATTTTTTTCATTTTTGTAATATTAATCTTCAATCTGAAAAAAATATACAACACAAAACATAAAAATAAAATAAATAGCATGAAAAAAATTACAAGTTTTCTAATTTCTCTATGTATCGTACTCGGGTTCTCGGAAGTACAAAGCGAAATAAGACTTACTACATCGCTGGAACTCGGCAGTGATTTTACTTTTTACCCCAAGCCGGTAGCATCCGACGGTAAAGTAATCGTCGACTGGGGAGACGGAACTAAAAAAGAATATACCGTTGGAATGTGGAACAAAAAAGTGAACGGAACCCAAGTGGGCGATACAATCCGAATATTCTCTCCCATGCAGACATTCGATTGTTCCGATGCCCATGTAACTTCGGTCACTATTATCGATGAACCTGATTTGACTTTACTGGATTGCTATAAAAACGAAATAGAGCGTACCAACCTCGATATTTCCGGGGCTTTGAATTTGGAAATTCTAAACTGTTACAACAATCCCAAGCTGCTATTCCTCAATCTATCGGCTCATAAAAAATTAAAAACACTCGACTGCCGACATGACAAAAAAAATACATCGGATCCAGATGACAAAGGAGGTATTACAACCATTATCTTACCCGGCGAAGGAAGTGAATTGGAAAATATAACCGCCTATAACAACGACATAAGCAGTATCGATTTTTCGGGTTGTCCCAATTTACGTTACATCAACTTGGAAGGAAACGCTCTGATAGACATAAATGTATCGAGTTTAACCAACTTGCGAAAACTCGATATTCGCAAAAACCATATATCGAACTTGGACGTATCGAAAAATACTGCTTTGGAAAAACTCTACTGCGACGATAATGCCCTGACCGAATTGAATGTATTTGCCAATACCGAATTGATGGACTTGGTATGTTCCAACAACCAAATAAGCAATCTGGATTTAACGGCAAACATCAATATCACTAACCTGTCTTGCGATGGCAACCTATTGAAAAAAATCACAGTCTCCAACATGCCACGTCTGAAATCGTTGAAATGCGGTGATAACCAGTTGGAAGAGATAGACCTTAGCAAAAACCTCCACCTTCAAAAATTCTGGGGGCAAAACAACTTATTCTCATTCCTTGATTTCTATTATAATCAGGGGTTGAATACGATCGATATTCGCAATAACCCAAGAATGACCCCTTGCAGCCTCAATTTTATGTACCAGACTCTTTCCGGTCTCGAAAGTGCAAGTCCGTATGTGAATTTATTCCTAGAAGGAAGCAATGCCGAAACTTCTTCTACAAGTATTGCTACCGAATCAAAATGGACAGTAGACGTAACAGGCGACAGCAGTGCCGTATGTAAAGATGTAACGGCAACGATCGAAACTTCGGAATTCGGAACCATTTCATTATTTCAACCGGATCTTGTTTCCCACGAATTGCATCCGATAGAAAACAATACTTTGGAAGCCGGCGTACCGGTATACATAACTGCGACTCCCATTGAAAATTATCAGGTGCGTTACTACCAAATAAATGGAGAACGCATAAACGGTTCCATATTCGCAACTACCGAAAATGTCACCGTATCGGCCGTATTCGTTCCTACCGCCTCTAACAATTACATAGAAATGGGAGTAGAAAGCAATGCTTCGCTTACATTCGGCATAAGCGGCATAGACCCCGAAACAGAAGTAGAAATAGATAGCACAGAAATGATGTTTGCAGAAGAAATGCTTTGCACCAGCAGGGAAGAACATGAAGCATTATTTGGAGATGCCGGAGACTTCGGGGATGACGCAAAGGAGGACTTTGAGATTGATGCAATGGCAGCAGGACTTGATGTTGATGAATTAGAACTTATGGATCCTGATGACAGGGCAGAGGCATTGGAAGATGCAGGGTTAGACCCGGATGATTATGATTTTGACTGAGTTTTTTGCAAGGGAGGCTGATTTGTATGAGAAAAAATTCATTTGGACAAGGACTGGCAATATTTTTTGTGATAATAGGTGTTCTGTTTGTAATAGGTTCAATAGGTGAAGCAAGTGAGCCTAAGTGCATTAAGGCAGGATGTGATAATAAGCAGGCAAGTGGAAGCAGTTATTGTTATCTGCATAAACCATATACGGGAAGTAGTACATCCCATAGCAGTTCATCATATAGTAATAAATCGTCGAGTAGTACTTCTGAGAGTAGTACAAGTAGCTCTAGCTCAAGCAGTAGTTACAATAGTAAATCAAATTCAACAAATAATTCATCATATAGTAGCGGCACAAAGAAAAGCACAACGACAAAGAAGAGTACATATGACTCTTATGATGATGGCTATGATGATATCTATATGGATGGCGATTATGACTATGATAGATATGACAGAGACAGCGATTATGCAGATGGTGTAGATGATGCAATGGATGAGTACGGAGAAGATTGGTAAAGCCGATAAGATGTGTGGAGAGGAGACCACTATGGAAGAACTTTATTTTACAATAGCAGGTTGCAGCCATTATTTTGGCAGTGATTTTATGGAAAAAGGAATGAAAGTCAAACTTGAGAAAGAGCCGGATAATGAGTACGACAAGGAAGCAATACAGGTAAAGATAAAAGGACTTGGAAAGATAGGATATGTGGCTAACAGCCCTTTTACTGTAAAGGGTGAATCTATGAGTGCAGGCAGGCTGTATGATAAGATTGGAGATAAGGCGAAGGGAAAGGTTGTGTTTGTAGTTGATGGTGGAGTTGTGTGTAGAATAACCACCACGGGTATAGATGATACAACAGATAATGAAAATGTTAGGGAAAGTGAATAGTGGAGGGGTGCATCAGATAGGATATTGATTTATCCTATCTGTTTGTGAAAATTGCATAAATATATTTGTTATTTAATTGGAGTGAAGGAAAAAACAAACAATATTTCTGATTGCTATTATTCCGATAATAGAATATAATATTCTTATTATGGAGGTTTCAATTATGGAGTATTTAACAGCAACAGAACTTTCAAAGGTATGGAATATTTCTACTAGAAGAATAGGTGTTTTATGCACTGATGGAAGAATTGAGGGTGCGATTAAGAAGGGAAAAATGTGGTTGATTCCTGATACTGCACAGAAGCCAGCGGATGCAAGGTACAAGAAAAATAAGCATAATGCATAGTACAAACGAAGGAGGCAAACTGAATTTGGAAATAATAGATAATGTCAATAAGACACTAAAAGAAGATTTGACAACTGAAATACATAAGGGCAGTAAAGTATCTATTGCTGCAGCCTGCTTTTCTATTTATGCATTTGCTGAATTAAAGAAAGAGCTTAAAAATGTGGATGAATTGCGTTTTATTTTTACATCACCAACATTCATTAAGGAAAAAGCAAAGCGTGAAATACGATGGAAGTATTTTAGCAATGGAAGATAAAGAATAGGTATTACTTGTAAAGCCGCCGTCGGGAAGTCAGTCTGCCGC
>ENA-ORCM01000958-ORCM01000958.1-human-gut-metagenome-genome-assembly--contig:-NODE-958-length-25947-cov-16.029957_pt1 | contig 25947 bp, 24 predicted proteins | sample MGYA00242906_ERZ507928 | MGnify/ENA primary metagenome ERZ507928 (study PRJEB26167, sample SAMN06115497) | human gut metagenome | host: Homo sapiens | place: China:Shanxi | collected 2015-05-07...
TTTCATACTTTTCTTTATTCTCGGAAATAATATTTTTAATGTCATCAACGCGTTCCTTGGAAGATACGTAAACGGCATCTTCGGTATTTACAACAACAACATCCTGAATATCATTTGTCACCACAAGCTGTCTGTCTGCACTGTTAATAACCATTACATCTTCACAGTGGTTTTTTAAGACATTTTCGCTGTGGGATACACTTGAATTTTCATCTAAGTCGCAGACATTCCCGACATCTTTCCAGCGGAATGCCGTTTCCACGACCTTCATATCCTTTAACTTTTCAAAAATCAGGCGCTCAATACTGCCTTGTGGAATGTCTTTCATGACCTTCTGCGAAAAACGCACGGTACGGCGGATTGCTGCAACCTTCCGCTTTGCCATCCGGCAGGTATCATAGAGTTCCGGACAAATTGCCCTCGCCGCATTGATTAAATCCCCTGCACGGTATAAAAACATACCGCTGTTCCATAAAAATCCATCGTCATAGCCAAAGCTCTCATCATCGTCCAGACGGATTTTTTCAATAAATTTAAGGACATTTTCCTCATCTCTTAACAGATATCCGAAATTGGAATTTTTCTTTGCCGGCTTTACACCAAGTGCAACAATACTGCCCTGTTTTGCAAGCTCCTTTGCCCGAATAATTGCATCCTTATATTCCTGCCCCTCAATCAGGTTGTCAGCCGTCACAACAAACACCAGTTCGGACTGGTTGCAGAACTGGCTGCCAAGCATAATTGCCGCAGCGGTTCCCTTTGGACTGCCTTCAAGTACAACTCGATACTTGAGGCTCTGGAATGCTTTCATCTGACCGTTTACAATATTGCGGTAGCTTTCCTTTGTCACAATAATAAATTCATCGCAAAACGGCATATTTCTGACAACCGTTTCCTGCAATAAAGATCGTCCCTCTTTAATATTCATAAACTGCTTCGGATAATTTTTTCTTGAGAGCGGCCAAAGGCTGTCACCACTGCCTCCGGCAAGTATTACACACTTCATACAATCTCCAATCTGCTCAAAGCGTTATTCCTGTTCCGGCTTCTCCGGTTTGAAATTGAGTCGTTCTTCTTCCACTACCAGCGGTCTGTTCATCAGACGCTTGTTCATGCTTAAAATATATTCCCCAAGCAGTCCGATAAAGAACAGCTGGAGTGAACTGGTCAGGCTGACTAAAATAATCAGTGGAACCATACCTGCCTGGAATCTGTTCCAGTATATTAATTTCAGAATAAAATAAATAATTGCCACAATGACACTGAGTCCTGCGCAGGCAGCGCCTAAAAAGGTTGCAATACGCAGCCCGATTTTCGTATAAGACGTAAAGCTTAGCATTGCCGCATCATACAACGTATAAAAATTGTTATGGGTCTTGCCGGCACGTCTTTGTGCCTGTGTATATTCAATCTCCGTGCGCTTAAAGCCCAGCTCGCCGACAATGCCACGGATAAACGGAATCGGGTCCTTTAAATCGCGCAGAACCTGTACAAAGCTTTTATCATACAGTCCAAAGCCCGTAAAATGCTCAATCTGGTCTACGGAAGACATTTTCTTAATCATCTTGTAATAGCAAGAACGCAGGAAATACATCACCGGATTTTCCTTACTGCTGGTCTTTACTGCACAGACAATTTTATATCCTTTTTCCCACTCTGCAACAAGCCGCGGAATAACATCAATCGGGTCCTGGAAATCCGCACAGACCGGAATCGTACAGTCACCCTCGGTCTGTAAAATGCCGTAATACGGTGAATTAAACTGACCGAAATTCTTTGCATTAAAAATCGCTTTGATTTTTTTGTTATTCTCACAGAGTGCTCTTAACTTCACCCTTGTTGTATCTCTTGAATCGTTATCAATAAACAAAATTTCATAATCATACTGCGGGAGGTCTTTTTCAAACATCGCAATCAATGCCTCGCTTAACGGAACCACATTTTCTTCCTCGTTATAGCATGGCACCATAATACTAATCTTTTTCATCGCTTCTATTCCTTTATACGTAATTCTTCCTGCACCAGTCTACGGTTTTTTCAATTCCCTCCGCAAACGTTACACGCGGCGCAAAGCCTGTGTCTTTTTCCAGATCGGAAATATCTGCGCACAGATACATCACCTGCTTTTCCTGATAAGGAATTTCTCCAAATCCAATCTCTGCCCCCGGTGCTGCCGCATCACGGATTGCTTCGATGTATTCCCGAAGCGGTCTTGCCGTTCCACCGCCGATACAGTAAGTCTTACCGGACACGCCTTTCTCTCCGAGAAGATACATGGCATATCCTGCATCCGCGCTGTAAAGGTAATCCCACATCTGTTCTCCTGCGGTACACTGCGGCCGCCCGCCTTTCAGGAGACTGACAATCGTACTCATAACCATTGTCTTTGCTCCATCAAACGGTCCGTAAATGCTGAGAATCCTTGTCCAGATATGGCGGATACCCTTCTGTTCACAAAGGATTTTTGTCATCTGACCTGTACAGAGCTTTGCAATCCCGTAGCCGTTTTCGGGAAATGCCGGTGTAGACGCATTTAAGCTGCCTTCCACCCGTCCGTATTCTGCCTGTGAGCCGGCGCCGACAAATGTCGTACAGCCCAGTGCAGCGGCAGCTTCCACGGCATCTAACGCATAACGGACATTTTCAAGCTGTCCGTAAGCGTTGTTACGGCTGTTGCCAAACGTCCCGTCCCAGCCAAAGTGGTAAAATACGTCTGCGTGTTCTATCTTTTCATGCAATGTTTTTAATTCTTTTAAATCACACGGCACAATGTGTACCAGCGGTGACTTTGGAATATTGTCTGTTCTTCTGGAATCCGGTCTTACAACTGCTTCCACTTCAATTCCGTGGCTTATCAGTTCTGCAATCAGTGCTGTTCCAATCGCACCGGTCGGTCCCGTAATAACTGCTCGTTTCAATTTCTTCTCCCTTATGAAATCGGCTTTATAATCATATTACTGTAAAATTCATCCCTGTCAAGGAACGGTGCTAAGTCTTCCAGCGGCGGCGATACGAGTGTACCGTCTTCTAACCGCTTTGTCGCTGACTTCGGTTCAAATTTCTGTTCGGTAGACACCATAATCTCACAGATTGCCGGTCCTTTAACTGCCAGCACCTTTGAAATGGTTTCATCAAGCTGTGCATTGGTTTCACATCTAAAGAACGGATAACCGTAAGCCGGCGCTAATTTGCCCATATCCGGGAAGCTTAAATCGCCGCTTTCCGGTCCGATACCGACAAAATGCTTCTCAAACAGATTCGTCTGTGTCTGACGGATTGAATGATACCCCTGATTATTGATTACAAATATCTTTACCGGCATCTGATGATGGATAATCGTCTGTAATTCCTGAATATTCATCTGGATACTGCCGTCCCCTGTGACTAAAATCACATCTTTAATATCGTCATGCTTTAACGCTTCTCTGTTTAATGCAAGATTGCCGTGTTCTGCAACTACCGCACCGATTGCTGCCGGAAGGTCATATCCCATGGAAGCAATCGCAGAGTTGATAATAAAGCGCTGTCCTTTTTTAATGACATAAGCGTGGCTTCCGACTACACATGCTGAGCCGTTGCCGACAACCGTCACCTGTCCTTCTGACAGACGGCTGCTTAATTCTTTAATAAATGCATACACATTGGTATGCTTCGTGTCTTCATAATGTTTTTTCTGTACAACCGGATACTTTGCCTTCCATTCCTGACATCTTTCTACCCAGCTGCTCTCTTTAAATAACGGTGTATTTCCGGCTGCCTGTTCTGCCTCAAGGCGTGAAACCATTTTTGCAAGCAGTTCCTTTGCATCGCCCCATACCGGTAAATCCACATGCAGGGTCGGCTTCTTTAACTCAGCTTCATCCACATCATTGACAATGACATAGGCTTCTCTTGCCCATGTCTTCCAGTTATAGCCCACCTGACGGATACTTAAACGGTTGCCGCACGCAAAGACTAAGTCCGCGTTCTGTACGGCAAAGTTACCGGCGCGGTCGCCCATAATGCCGCCGCGTCCCACATATAGCGGGTGTTCGTCTTCAATGGCATCAATGCTGTCCCAGCCTGTCGCTACCGGAATGCCAAGCAGTTCCACAACTTTGCGGAAATCTTCATATCCGCCGGAAATGCGGATACCGTTTCCCGCATAAAATACCGGACGCTTTGCACTGCGGATTTTATCGAGAATAAGGTCAACCGTTTCATCTGGAATTGCCGGTGCCTGCTCCGCTTCATATTCTGTCGGGTCAAACCCTTCCAGTTCTCCCGTTTCGATATAGCTTCCCTGAAAATTCACCGGAATATCAATCCAGCACGGACCCGGTCTGCCTGTCGTTGCAATATAATATGCCTTTTCAAGACAGTAACGGATACGCTTCGGATCTGTCACCATTTCGGCATATTTTGTCATCGCTGCCGCTGACTTTGTAATATCAAATTCCTGGTCGCCCATGGCGCGGAGCGCAAGTCCCGTACTTCTGGCTGTCGTGTCAAAACGTACCTGACCGGAAATAACAAGCATCGGAATCGAATCCAGAAAGCCTCCGACAACACCGGTCATTGCATTTGTACCGCCCGGTCCCGTTGTAACACAAAGTGCTGCAATCTTATTATGAATTCTTGCATAGCTTTCTGCCGCAATTGCACATGCCTGTTCATGATGATTGTATACACAGGTCAGTCCTTCCTGATGTCCCAGACTGTCATTTAAGTGCATTGCACCACCGCCTGTAACGGTAAAGGCATGGGTAATGCCGTGATCTACAAGAAACTGTGAAACATATGACGATAATTTTACTTTCATACTTACTCCTTTTGGCGGTATGCCCAGAATTTATTCATTACAAAATTCACCGGTATCGTGACAAACATATTCAGCACCGGTCCCAGATATCCTGAAAGTTCCCTGTCCGTCAGCACAATGCCAATTCATATTCCTTCAATAATATTTCTTCTAATTCACTTTCTAATTGATGCATCCCAGATATTCCTTCCTGAAAACCATTCCATACACCATTTCTTTTTGGAGAAAGCATGCTAATTTGTTTAAAAAAGTCACAACAATCATTATATTCCTTAAATTCCAATTTCATAATAGCATTAACACCATTAGGTACTTCATTTAATCCTCTTATTTTTCTATAACTGTCAGTATAATTCAAATAACAAATCTTTTCATCATCATCCCATTTTTTGAATATCGACCTATATTGTCTACTATCATCTTTAAATCTACTAAGAAAATCCGTGTTTAATTTTAATTCGTCACTAATGTATAAATGAATAGGTCCAAAAATATTCTTTGCTGCTAATGCTAAAGCTTTTAAATGACTAGAAGAAAAATTTTTAATTATCTCTTGTTCTATATTATCAACAATTAACACTGCTTCAACCATAGCAGCTATGAATAAATCGTTATTCTTAATATCATTATAAGATGTTTCTATATGTAGAGAATCTTCTACAAATTCAATCAAAATATTATAACCATAATCCGTTCGCATTTGCTTTACAATATTGATTTTATATTTCTCATTCTGCTCCGTTTCTGCTTGTGTCTTCAAAAATATCATAAAATATTTTTGTTTTATATGTTCGTCCAACCAAAACTTATTTTTTATCGTCTTTTTTATTTTACCATCCATATCTACAAAATATATCCAAGATATATCTTGTAAATATTTCGCATTACTTTTTAAATCTTGCAAGCAATCTCGCAATATATAACTCAAAATTTGCTCTTCATAATCTTTATCATTAACTCTCAACTTACAATTTTCTCGTGCTAAGTCTATTTCTATTTTATAATTTGTTCTTTCATCAACTAATATAGTAGGTAAAATATTAAAAACCTTACTCAACAAAGTTTCATATTGATATTTGGTCGGAATCAACATACTATTGCAAAATACATTTCCTTGAAACTCTTTTTCTTTTGACCAAATATATGAAACATCCAATTCATCAAATTTTTTTATTTTATATTCTCCTTTTTCTTTATCTTTTATCATATTAACATCAATATTACATATACTTTCCAGTTTATCTTCTTTATCATAAAACGTAATTTCAGTAGAGTCATCTCTATTTAAAAACCATTTATTTGCTTGCAAATATGTAAAAACTGCATATGCTTTTAAGTGCCATAGTTTTTTAATGTTATTCGATAATTTTTCGCAACAGCTTTCAATCCTTTTTTTTAACTCAATCCTTTTTTCCTTTTCTAATTCATTTAGTTCATCATTAACAAACCTTCGTGCTTTCGCAACAATATCTTTATAAGATTTTAGCTGTTCATCTTCAATTTTATTAAATTGAATGTTAATTTCATTTTCTTCTAAACGTATAGCATCTCGAAATTCTTTTAATTTTTCAGAATATCCATACCAAATTCCTCCATAGTAATTCTTTAATCCCAAAAGATTAACTAATATTTCTTTAGTATCATCCTTTATCTCATCACATATTTTTATTATCTTATCATTTTGTATTATTTTTCTCTTCAACTCAAATACTATTTCTGTTCCTTGAAAATTATCCTTATTCTCAATTATTTTTATATTAATAAATTTATCTTTATTTTTTACAGCATCCAATGCTATTGGTTCTGATTCATAAAGATATTCTCCTGCGTTATAGCAAGTTTTAAATTTCATTTTATCTGCCAACAAAAAAGCTGCCAAAATACCTATTCCAAATTTTCCAATACTATTCTCCTCTTTTTTAGATGACTCACCAATAGTTAAGAAATTATTAATTATAATTTCTTCATTCATGCCAATACCATTATCTTTAATTATTATTTGAGGGTTATTCTCTTCAATGTATTTTATATCGACCTTACCATTGTATTTATCTTTTTTGTTACATGCGTCTACTGCATTCTGAATCATTTCTCTTATGCCATAACTCTCTCTATTTAAATATAATGGTCCAATCAATTTTTGAATAATTTCAAAACTAGCAGTAAACTTTACTTCACCTTGAATAAATTTATTAGTTATATCTTTTTTATCAAAAACAATTTTAGTAATTCTAAAAATATCCAAGAAGCGTTCCTGATAATAATTTAAGACAAAATCATTAAGATACTCTATTTCTTTTTTCAATAGTTTTCACTGATGCATAATCTATATTTTCCCCAGTAATCACAAACATTAACACATTACTTTTATAATCATTATATACTCTCACTTCAGGTATAGTATTTCTATCCCATCTCAAAAAGAGCCTTTTATTATCTTTATTCCATGCAAAATATTTTAAAATTCTAAAAGCAATAACCAATACTTCATTTTCATAATCAAAGTCAACTACTTCTCTATTTTTCAATTCATCAATTGATAAATCTATTCTTTCTTTTATGTTATTATACATCTTACCAAATTCTGGACTATGTTCATCCGTTTCTCCTTCATATCCCATATCTTCTAAAATGAAATTATATAAATACTCAAAAAAAGCCTTCTTTTTATTACGTTTAACAAAATCAAAACTGACAAAAATGTAATCTTTTAAGATTGTATAACGACTTTCTGCTTCAAACATATTTATTCTTATCTTTCTATTCTGTACATATTCCTCAAAATTTTTATCAATCATGTAGAATTTCTCCTATCAGCACAATTAATATCTCTATATCAATTTATTATCTCACAGATTTTGCAATATTTCTTCACAATTTCTATTTGTTTTTCCATTTTTTCATCATTCCCACCACTTTTCATATAAGGCATATCATTTTCATTAAATATATTCGCAAAATACCAAAATACATACCCATATAAGTTCTCAGAAACAACCTTTATATTTTTTCTCGTATCACAATATGAAGCTTTTTCCATTGATTTTAAAAATTCTATTTTTTCTTTTCCTATTTTATTTTCCAAATCTACATACTGTGCATTATTTATTACCACAACAATTTCCATATTATCTTTTTTAAAACCCCATAATTTTAGAACTTCATACATCATCTCAAAGGCTAGTACAGAAATATCTATTTTTTCATTACATACAATAGAATTAACTATATTGGCTTTTTCAACAATTTTTTCTTGTCTCCTAATGTCAATACCTTCAAATAATTTTGGCAACATCTCATTCAATCTATTTTCAAAGTCTAATTTCTCACAAGTAAAATTCTTATAATAAAAATTATACTTGTCCTTAAAAGATTGATTCATAATACCATTATCCAATATCATTGAAAAATCTATAAATTTTTTCAAATATTTTTCAACATCTATGGATGCAGAATCTTTTCTAGTTCCAAACATTTCTTCAACAGAATGTTCTAGTTGAGTCCTATCAATGGCCATAATAACAACTACATTATCCAAATCATAAAAAATATGATGTAATCGTTCAAGAACTCTTATAGCATATTGGGGGATGCACCTATCCAACTCATCCACTATAACTACAATAGTCCGTTCTTTAGATATTTCACTTAGTTTTTTTCTGACTTTCTCAATAGTTTGACTAAAATTGAACATTTTATCAAATTCATGCAATGAATTATCGTTATTATCTTTCACTTTCCCCACTTCTTCAATCCAGTCAATAAAATTAACACCTATTTTGTTTTCTATGTATATTCCTGCAATTTCTTTTAATTTTTCACCAACAAATTTATATCCTGCTTTTATCGTGTCTTCAAATTCCACATTAATTGCTGCATTATCTTCTTGAATTGAAGCAATCATGGCAGATATAATTGCAATTGCAGGTTCCTCATAGTAATCATACTTCCAACAATTATAATGAAACACAAAATATTTATCTTCTTCTATTTCATTAAGTTTTTTTTCAATTTCTTCTATTACAAAAGTTTTTCCTATTCCCCATCCACCTTCAATAGAAAAACAACATCCTTTTTTATTAATAAATAATTGATTAATCAATTGCATTACATTATCAATAAATATTTCTCGATTCAGTAAGTCTATTTTTGCCATTATCTAAAATCCTCCCTATATAAACTTTTACTTACTAAAAAAACTAGAAAGGGCATACAAATCCCCTTCTAGTTTTTCGCTTTTTCATTTATTTCTTTTATTTCTTTTATTTTTTTTATTAATGTATCTCTTATTTTATCCCATTTTGTTTCTTTGATTCCAACTAAACCAAACAATTCAGATAATTGTTTCTTTACATCATTTAATTTCATCATTAAGTTTTTATCATCTAACCTTATAGCTACTTTTCTTGGGTCAATAGTTCCTTCAATTTCCTCAAATTGAAATCCTGGTAATAATATGCTTCTATAATCTTTCTTAAGAACCCACGCTGCACCCATTTCATTCAGACATGCAGGACTTGCATAATAATTATCTGATAACATAAATAATACAAACAATTCATTATTGGAATTTGTAAATTTTTTCTCCAAATACTCATAAATATCTGCTCCCCAAGGAATGTTGTAACCATCTACTGAACTGCAAAACATATTTTCGTCATCAAATCCCAATTCTTCTAAAAACTTCACAAAGCAATCTATATATTCTATGTCTTTAGATGAATGACTAATAAATAATTGGATTTTTTTATCTTCCGCCATTTTCTTGTCCTCCATTGATACACTTTTCTTTTTTATATCTTTTACATCTGGAAATGAAATAATTGTGCTTGTTTCTTGTTGTTTTGAATCTATAACTTTTATATCATTTTCTTCCAAATACTCTTTCCAATCACTTTTATCCAAAATATATGTTACCGTAGCACCCTTTATAAGATTTTTTACAGGAATACTGCACCCACAAATTTGACATATTTCTTCCCTATTACTTTCACTGTCAACAACAGTATTCGTCTCATAACATTTCGGACATTGAAACGTATATTTTTTCGTAACTATTCGTTCTTCCTGAAGCATATCCATAAGCACACTTATCTCATTCTCAGAGACATTCAATTTTTTTGTCAACATACTAAGCGTTAAGTTCTCTAGCTGTCGTAATGTCGTTTTGTCTACAAATTGTGCTAACTTTTCTAAGATTCTTTGATTCATACTTTTTATACAACTCCCATACCTCTTGAAAATCACTGTCACTATAATATTTATTTGACAATATGTGAACTGTTAAAAATCTATTATCAGCAGCATCATATTTAGCAACAAGTTTCTCTTTCCCTTTAACAAAGGTAACAACTATCGAGACAATATTCTCAACCAAATCCAATGAATTTCTAATACACATAAAAGTTTTTGTATCATAGATACATTTTACACCCTTTTCTCCAGTCAATGATGCAGACAAATTATCTTTATCATTAAATCTAATTCTTGCAACATATTTATCTGTATTTCCTAATAATTCCTTTATTGAATTATCTTTTAAGAAATCATACAATGCTGCTTGTTGTATCAACTTATATACTTCTTCTTGCATATCAATAATATCAGGATTCATTGTAAGTTTTCCATTTTCAGTTTCCACATGTTGTAGAGCTATACCACTAAGCATATCATTCACAATATCATTCAGACATTCTTTTTTCCCTTCAATATCTTGAATATTGGGAAGTTGATTGAAAAAATTTTCAAATAAATCTTTGCTCATTTTATATAAGATATGTTGTGGATTATTCGATATAGGTTTTGTTTCAAAATCCAACACTTCCTGCAATTTTGAAAATACATAATCTAACTGAGCATTTGGCGTATTATCCTCTGCTCCCATTTCTCTATTCCATACTCTAAGCATAATCATTTTTCTTTCAAAATCAAAATGCACAGGTATATAAGAATTTACATTTTCAAACTGCCTTGTTGTTCTGTTCTGCTTTAACATATTAAATACAAAAAGGATTTCAACTTTCGACAATATACCATTTTCTTCTTCTGTTCTCATTGCTGCAACTTTTAGTATTTCGTTTTCCCCCATAATTGTGTTTATAATCCTGTTAAAGTCCATAGAGTTACATCTATAGGCATTTAAAAATCTCTCCCACTCGGAAATTCTTTTTATAATCCTTGCCGTTTGTAACCCATATACACGAACCAATCTTCTATGTCCATACATTAATTCTCGATACAAAAATTCATTTACGGTCGTCTCACTAAGCACTTGTGCATCCATCAATTTATTTAGCAATAAATGTTTTTCCATACCATTATCAATATCTTCATTTGGAATATGGTTATCTGCCAGCAAATTTCTTATTCTACTTTTATCAATATTTTCAATTATATCCTTGGTGACAGGCATATTGTCCATCTCCCCCTTTTTCTTACAAGTTATTACTTTATAATAATACCATATATAGTGCAATTTCTCTACAAAAATAATATTTCACCACCAAGTTATACATTCTAGTCCATTTCTATTTCTAAGATGTCAACCGCCCACCAATAAGATTTTACAAAATTTGTAGCTTTACATTTGATATTTTTTATATAATTCTTCATATTATTACTTGTAGTTTTTAGGAAAAAGAAAAATAATATTTCACCCCTAAAAGAATCTATTAAAAAATTGCAATCAATATTATACTTTTAAAAATAAATAATCCAAAATTTCCCCACCTACTCCATATCCGACTCTTTTTCAGAATCTTCAATTAATATTACACTACGTTTTGATACAAACCCCTCATGTTCTTTCCCATCTTCCCCAATAAATATTATTTTGTAATAATATGGCTCATCTCCTGTAATGATTGCCTGCTCATCTTTTAATTCACCGACAATCCCCGCATTTTTATTGGGGAATTCCCTTATTTTTGCCACCACATACTCTTTTACCGGTTGACAAACATATTGTTTGAAATCATCCTGTAAAAAATTTGACCAAATAAAACTCCAAATCAAAAATAATATATAAAACTGTTTTTTCTTCTTTTCTGACCAATCTGCAAAACGTTCTTGAAACCCTTCTGGATTATTTGCTTGCTCTATTAATGCCGCCCTTATTTCTGTATCATTTGTAAATCCATCTTCTGCTTGTAAATCAATCTCTTCTTCACAATTGCTTACCATTCCCTCACAAATTCTATTTGTAAGTTTCGTAAGATTATTTTCTTCTAAATCTATATTATCAAAAAATTCATTATATAAAAGTGGAGTAACACTCTTTATATTATCATCTTGTCTCAAAATTTCATCTTCAAATGCCACCATGCTTTGTGATATATCTCTTATATAATCAATAAAAGAATTCTCTATGATTTTTTGTGGAATATTGAAGTTTTTTATTATTCCAGAAAATAAACTTAAACTTTCTGTCATATTTCCTAAACTATCAGCAACAGATTGTATGGTATCTATATACTCCGGGGTTCTAAACATTTCTAAACCAGAAGTCATACTGGAAATAATTTGTTGTCTCTCTTGCAAAGCACTATTCAAAGCATAGTTCTCTAATATTGGTTCTAATGATGCCGCTATTTGCTGCGCACATTGACTAACTTGATTTATTTCAGCTGCATTCTGCTGTAAATAATTTATGGCTGGATTATTCCATATATCTGCTATAGGTTCCACCATTTTAGCAATCCTATTTTGCATTTCTATCATTTCTTGTATGCTTGACATTTCCATCTCCCACATATTGTGTTTTACATTATTTCTTTAATAGGTTTAATACTATATCTTGTGCATATATCACATTATATTACTACATATACTTTTTATCAACAATTTTTTCTTAAGTCTATAGATACTAAGAATAAACTTAAATGATATTCATACACATAATGCTACTTTTTATAATTATTATTTCAATTTTATTTAAAATGAAATAGATAAATTTAATAGGAGAGATACACGTGACACAAGAAAATAAATTAGAACAAATCAATAACTATTTAGATTGTATTGCAAAATATTCATCATCTATAATGTATGATGGATATTTTATGAATATAAAAAAAATAAAAACAACAAGAACCTCCTCTATAGAAGAGTTACATCCAATTATCGAAAACTTTTTTAATCAATATTTTTCAGAACACTATTCATATGGAATAGCTTTAGAATATAAAAATAGACCTGCAAAAGAAATTACAACCAAAGAAATCCCATTTGTTCCTATAGAAATAAATGATTTACTTGATATTAGCAATTTTAATTATAACCTCTTTAACCAAAAAGGTTATGAAATTTTTTCAGAACCAAAACTTTCACAATGGTTTATAAATTATGATGGCAAATTACACAAAGATGCATTAAATACTTTTATTGATTTGCTTTTATCCTTTATAAACAATAGAGATTATACATTATATAAGTTGCAAGATAACAACTCTAAATTAACTGTTGTCCTTCAAATTAGATGCACCAGCTCCATGCAGATTAGATGCACCTGATTTAGATCTTATTTGTTATGCATCCGCAGATTGTCTGCACCAACATCTGCAAGTTATCTGATCGACATAAAAAATGATGCAGATTAAGAGATCTGGGAAAATACAGTAAAAGCAGGCTGCCCTGCTTTTACTGCTAAATCTCATTATTATTGATTGCCTGCATGACGATCTCTGCAGTAATCATGTCACTTTTTCTAGAGTCTCCAATCAGAAGACAACTATTGCATAGATTGTTGATGATACGAGGTGTTCCATCAGATGCATTTAAGATGGCTTCAAGTGCTGCGTCTTCAAAGATTGCCCTGGTTGCACCTGCTCTTTGAAGCTTATCGAGGACATAAGATCTGCCTTCTTCTTTTGTAAATGCAGGAAGTTCATAATTCATGATGATCCTCTGACGGAATGGCTCATGCACACTCAGGCGAAGTGTGGCGTTAAGTGATGGAAGTCCTGACAGGAGAACAACAGCACGATCCCTGGAATCCATCTCAAAGTTAAACAACAGCTTAAAATCATTCAGAATGGCAGAACTGATATAGTTCGCTTCATCAATGATGATTACTGGAGTTTTCCTTTTCTCTACAGAGAGCCTTGTGAGCTCTTCCTGAATTACCCGGAAGTTATCTGGTTTTCGATAGTGGGCCTGTGCACCAAGTTCCGTGGCAAGATTCCGATAAAAATCATTGGGGCTAAAAGTGGAAAAACAGGTATAGACTACTTTGTATTGTGAGTTATTTAAGGTTTGTACCCATTTCCTGATTGCGGTTGTTTTTCCGCGGCCGGGGCTGCCGGTAAGCAGTCCAAAGCCCTTTGTTTTTGCAAGATAGTCCAGCCGGAATAAAACTTCTTTGGATTCGTCTGTTGATACAAAGATTTCTTTGGAATTCTTTAGGAAAGGATTGAATTCCAAACCATAGCGGATCGTATAATCCATTAGTCGTCACCTCCATAAAGACGTGGTTTTTCACGTTTGATATCCGCGTTTTCAACCTTGTTTAAAAGGCGGATCGGGGTAAGCGTACCATCTGCTTCAACGACATAGATAGATTCCATATCAGGAGAATAACGGAGTCTGATCCGCTGTTTTGCAAAACGGTAATCCACCTCATACTCGATGTGGTCAATCGTAACTACACAGTCAATGGAAACACGATGCTCTAACTCCAGTAAGAATAACTGGTCAATCTTATCTTCCGGTAAGCGTTGGAAACAGTCCGGCTCGCTAAAGTAGCGCTCTTGTGGACTTTTTCCATTTAGGGAAGAGTGAATCCTCTGATTATACTGGGAGACATAGGTATAAAGACTGCCACGAAGCTTGTCAAGAGTGTGAAAATCTCTCATATCAAGGCCTGCCATCCACTGGTCTTTCATGGTACGGAACCAGCGCTCCACCTTGGCCTTCTGGGTTGGCGTATACGGCTGGTCATAATGAACTGTAGACCCGATACGTGCGGCAAGCAGATCCATCTGTTTATTCTTATAGGAACTGCCATTATCGAAGTTGAATAACTTTGGAACACCAAACTTTGCAACTGCTGATTTCATGACAGACATGAGATTGACGAAGTTATCATTGAAAAAGACATCAATGCCAACAATGTAGCGGCTGGCGTCATCAATGAGGGCGATCACATATACCTTATGCTTTTTGCCGTCTTCTGTTTTCAGGTAAGGACCAACACTGCTGTCACCGCACCATACCTCATTGACATGGGCACGTTCATAACGACGCATATCCTGATTGTCTGTCGTCTTTTCTTTTAAAGCAAGGTTGTTTAAGAAACGGTTTACGGTGGATTCTGACAGTTCATTACGGTTCGTGGATCCATTGGTGCACAGCTGACGGAAGATAGCAGCTGCAGACATACGGGGATAGGTTGTTTTCAGATATCGGATCTGTTCCTCAAGGTCAGGGTCGATCTTTCTGGAAGTTCCCTCGTCGCTGCGGCTGGAAGGGAGCAGAGCGTCAAAACCATTCTTTTGATAGTGCTGGTACCAGCGTTTGATGGATGTCGGTGCCGGATGGATGAAGGATCCGTTTGGATGGAGTGCACCACGTGCAGAGGCCGCACGAAAGTAAGCCTCCTTGGATCTGTACTCATCCGGGAGACCAACAATCAGTGGTGAGATTATGGAATACCGCATCAAAGCGATATCCTGTGCTAATTCCTGTTTCATTTGAAGTCCTCTCTTTCATTTTTTCTTAAGTATAGAGGGGATCGGGAGAGTTTTCCTGTAAGGCTATGTGGGTGTAAGAAATAAGATGTTTGGGGTCTGTCTTATCTGCATGAACTGGTTCATAAAAAGTGAAAAACACAGCTTTACAAGACGGGATGGGAAGGATAAATCAATCCGAAAGGAACGGATCTTCTGCATCCAGTGCATGATATAGCGTTTGGTGATGGAGGCAATAAGATTTTCATCAATAGAAGGAGTTCTGTTCATGATCTGTTCAAAATCTCCGGAATCCTCATAAGCAGATATGATAGCAGCCTGCTCCTGTAAGGATACCTGGGAATAAGGCACAATCTGGGAAGGAAGCAGAGCATGGGTTTTACCACAGTGAGAGCATTTAACCCTGCAGATAGATAAAGTGATTTCAGAATCATCTTTCTTGAGGGAACGGGGATAGTAGCCATGAATGGTTAAACATCCTGAATGGCCACAGGTACACTGTAACTGATGGAACTGTAAGGTATTGATAAGATTTTCGTAAGTTTTTAGATTTAACGGATTGTCAAAAGGTACTGTAATTGTTATCATAGCGTTGGTGCAGCATCTCCCTGTCTAAGGATGTAGTGGTGCATCGGATTGTTATGATAGCAGGTGTCAAACTTTGGTCGGGGAGATACCTGCTATTCTTGTAACTTTGATATGATAACACAAGAAGGTACCGGTTCAAACACTCTGCTGTAAAAAACATCAGAATATCTGAGTCAGTACCTTCATTTAATTTGACTGATATAAGAATGATTTGGAGCACCAAGGGTGCTGGATAACATCATATCCACCTTTCCACATTAGAATATCTCTTGACCAATTAGAATGGCATTAAAGATGTTATTTCAAAGGCAATCACAAAAGAACTTTACAATCTTATAAACCAGAGATTGAACACAATTATGGATAAAATAAAATTTCTTGAAATTTTAAACGATTGGAGGATTTAACTATGCAGGCATTAAAAGGTATCGTATATATAAATGAACAGGAAGAAAGTGGTACATATAATTTTATTGGCATACCCAACTATATGACTTGTGGATTTAAAAATATCTTCAAAGAAGATGCAGAAGCTATAGCCTTTACAGCTCTTGCTCTACTTTTAGAAAAATATCCAAATAATGCCGATTATTTTCAAACCTTTAAATATATTTACCCAGATGGAAAAACTATTAATTTTTGGTGTATCAATGATATAGACCACATTACATTTCTTCTTCCAGAAGAATATTAACACAGGAAGCAGTGTATGAAATGGTTTGAAAATGTGACTACATTGGATGAATTAAGACAAACATATAAAAAACTGTTAATCAAATATCACCCAGATAACAACCCAGAAACAGATACTACTCCTATTATTCAGGAAATCAATGTAAATTATGATTTGCTTTTAAAACAACTTCAACAAAATTCTACAGATAATCAATACAATAATTTTTCAGATGATGAATTAAAAAATATTCTAAATGAACTTATCAAATTAAAAGCAAATATTACAATTGAATTGATTGGTTCCTGGATATGGATTTCTGGTGATAGCTATAGTATCAAAAAGCAATTAAAAGAGTTTGGTTTTAAATGGGCTTCAAAGAAGAAAATGTGGTACTGGGGTGAGCTTCATCATCATGTTACTGCATCTTTACCAATAAATTATATTCGAGAAAAATATGGCAGCACTATATACCAATCTTCAAAAGAAGAACAAAAGGCAATTCCATAATTCTTGAAACAATGTACCATCTTTTATAATTTTTACCTCTAATCTAATGATTAGAGGTAAATTTATTCCAAAAATATTTTTAATTCAGACTACCCTTATTCAATAAAATCCTTCCTCACTTCTATCATATAAAGTAAGTTAAATAACTTACTTTTAACTAATATATAGGAGTGTGAATGCACATGTCAAAAAGTCAAAATGTTTCTGCTCGAAGTAAATCAAAAGAAGCAAAACAGGAATGTTTTAATCGTAATATTCCTATTACAAACATTATTTTTTATCTTGGGAAAGGCTTTATGCTTAGAAGTCAAATTATTACATTGGTGAGAATTTTTTATGGAGTAAATGAACACAAGGCAAATGATATGATTTCAGATTTAGCATCTCATGGATTGATAATTAAAAAGCAAGCAACAGATACTACTACTTTTCTCTATGTGCTTACAAAATATACCCTCTCACAATATTATGAAAATTATTCTTCCAGAGATATTAATTCTATAAAACTCAACAATAGAAAAATTTGGAACAACATCTATAGAAATGAATTTATTATCAGAGAAATTATTCCTATGATGCGTAACTCTAATACTCCCTTAGAGCTTGATAGTCTATTCTCTTTTTTAGACAAGAATTGCATTAATATTTTTACTACAGAAAATCAAAGTTCTGTATATCAATTATATAAACTTATTTTTGATAAGTACCCAATCAAAGATAAGAAAAATATTATAAATGGAATTCCTGTCTTTTCTCCTTTTATGAATGACTATTATAAATCAATTGCAGAATTATATAATTTCCAAATAAATTTTCTAAATTATAAAATTGAAGATGATTATTCCAATTATGCTAATATTAAGGAACAATTAGAGTGTGAAAAAGATGTAGAAAAATCTCCAAAAGAAATCAAGAAAAATTACTATTCACTCTTTAATATGGTTGCTGCTGGTTTCTTCTTCCTTGGAACTGTATCTTCCGATAACCATATTAATATTGGTTTAATAGATAAATGCAACAACATGAGTTTGAAAAAGATTTATGAAAATATCATTTATATATGGTTAATGTTAGAAAGATACCTGGGATTTTACCCTCAAATAACTCTCTATGTTTTTATGAGTGATGAAAATAATATTATTTACTTAAAAAACAAAGAATCTGAACATTATTTTGACTATGTAACTCAAGAGAAAAAAGATTATACTAAAAGAAATAGTTTTTTCAAAAATTATAGAATTTCAAAACAATATTGGGAAAACATATCAGTTAAATACATTTTCTATCCCCTTCGAGAGAAATATAATTTATAAGAAAGTGTTGGTGACAATCCAATGCTTTCTTTTTTATTCCTTTTTGGGTAATATTCAAATTTTCTTTTATATAAAATAATAAATAAAAGAGGTGTTTTGTATGACAAGCGAAGAAAAATTAGAACAAATTAACAATTATTTAGATTGTATTGCCTCATATAACAATATGTGTATATGGAATACTGTTCATAAAATGGAATTACATAAATTCACAACAAATAATTTAAAAGATTATTTTAAACAATATCAAGAAAATTTTTATAAAACAAATGAAGATAGTGATAAAAGATGTATTCCTAAATTAATTGATTTTTTAAACAATGATTTTCAATTATCTCAAATTAGTTTAAATCAAATATTTAAAACTGGGAAAATGTATAAATCTTTTTCTTCTTGGTTTTATAAATCTCAAGGGATAGATAATTTATATAATATAAAAGTTAGAAATTCTATATTATATCTATTAAATGAGTTATTTGTTTTAGACAATCACAAATTTCAATTTTTTAATAAAACCAATATAGAGAAAGCACAATTCTATATAATAAAAAATGAACCAGACAATTTGATGACTGGTTACTATTGGGAATTTGATAGTTTTCATTTATTTATAGTATTGGATAAAGATGTATATATGTTTTCTTTTTGTTATTATTCATAAGTTTTATACCTCTAAACTTTAGCTTAGAGGTATAAACATTTAAAAATCATTTTTATCTTGTTTGTAATATGGATATGCTCCTAAAATTTTATTTCCTTTTAATTTAAACAAAATAAATATTCCAGAATTACATTTACCTACATATCCATTTACATTTTTTTCATTTATTCTATTATTAAATGCTTCTATACATGCATCTATAATCTCTTTAGGTTTCATTATTCTAGGAAAGAAAGTACATACTCCACTTTTATTATCTAGTTTTGCACTATACACACCATTTTTATATTTTTTAATTATAGTTAATTCATTTACACCTTCAATAATATATTCTGAATGATAACCTTCTCCATTTTTTTGTGGAATAAACATATGTACAAAAAAATCTTCAATATTATAAAAATATTGAGCTTTACCATTTAACATTAACTCAATTTTCAAATCTTCTAGTTCCTTGTTCATTCTAATCCTCCTTGTATTAATTAAATCAGTATATCAGATTTATAGAAATAATTCTATTGCCTTTTTCTTGTTGGCATAAACATCAAAATTTTATATACTGTTTTGGAGAAGATATAAGTATGAAACCAGAAAAAACATACGATAAATTAGAACAATTAAGCAAAATGCCTATGAATATTTCTATATTAATTCTTCATCTAGCATTTCTCTAATCTCATTTGGGAGCTCTTTTAGAGTTTCTTTGTTTCCAAATGTCATATTACTATATTTTTGTTTTTTGGAAGCATTTGTTTCTTTGCAAAAAATATGTGTTACTTCATATAAATTATCTATTTTATCACTATCAATTTCTTCAACTCTAAATGAATATGGAATCCACCTATCACTAATAACATTTCCATTAACATCTGTATCTTGACCTAAACATAATGTTATTTCCAATTCTGTAAGAGCTAACTTATATATTGCAGTGGCTGTGACCACATTATCAGCAACTAAAATATCCTTTATCGTTATTTTATATAAATCCTTTAAACATTGTGTTTTTAAATTTGCAAAATCAAATGGATGGTCTGAATCAAATGATATTTCAGATGCTTTTAATCCATTTTCTAATATTGCATGTTTATAAAAATTATTTGCAGTTAAATTTGAATTTACACCAGTCAAATGAAAAAATGCTTTAGTTGTAAACATTACTTCAATATATCTGTTATCATATATAAACATAAATGTTTTTCCAACTAAGTATTGTTTGTAATTGGTTGCTGCTCGTCTTATTCTTCTTACAATTTGATTTTTACTTATGTACATATAATTTCCTTTCCACAAAGAAAAAAGGTAGAGAACTGACTTCTCTACCTCGTAAATACTTTTTTACCACTGGAAGTTTGTTCAGGCATGACCTAAACGATAGCATATGGTTTAATCCCCATACTGGATATAGCACTACCTTTATAAATGGTCTCGTACTATTGAGTTGTTGTTTCCTAAAAAAACAACTTATCCATAAGCTTTTTAGTTGTCTTATGCACAACCCAGTGAAGAGTATCTCTGCTCATCTACTTTATACCATAGAACACATATTTTGTCAAGTAATTAATTTTAGTTGTTGCCGATACTCATTATATTATATGCATCTTTTAAATTTTAATCAATGTTTTCCAACAAGTAATATTTGCTAATACTTTGTTTTTTTCCATTGTTAAAAGAGGACTGATAAAATCAGTCCTTTCAAGATTTTTAATAGTTTACTCTACATACGAATGGATTTTAGGTCTCCAGCCCGACCACTCGGTATGGTTTAAAGTCTCATACCCGACATAATGCAGCATATACAATAAATTTTCTAAAAGGAATAAAAACTACCATTCTTTTTTAATATTTCTTATTTATGCAAGTTTCCTGTTGGTTGTCAACCTTGTATGCTATCCAAAGCATACATATGATTCTTGTCTGCAACTCAACTCATCATATTCATTTAGATTTTAAAAACTTCTAATTGTTTACAACTTCCTGCTAGTTGCAAGCCTTGTGTACTATGTTAGCACACTTATGTTTGTTGTATGTTGCTCTACTCACCATAATGATTTGGATATTAACGACTTCCAATTGTCCACAACTTAAAATGCTTGCACATTGAGAATATTTCTATTCACATTTCCATTATATACAAATTTGTAAGTTTTACAACACCAAAATTAAATGAATTACATCTAAGCTAAAGTTTAGATGTATGAAATTTTCTTATCAAATTTTCAGTTCATTTTTGTGCTATTCCAAAATCAAAAATGCAAGCAAAAAATTTCTTAATATATATTTTCTTTTATGCTATACTGTAAAAAAAATCACTTAGGATGTGTTGTTATGACAAAATTAGAAATTTTAGATACTTTTCTTGATATTAACGAAGATGCTTGCAAAGCTGTTTATAATAATGATTTAAAAGAAATTGATATGCTGATGAACAACATCTACTCTTCTTCCCTTCTTCATGAAGATGATTATAGATTTGTTCTACAAGCCTTTAGATTGGCTAATATGCCATTTTCCATAGGTGGGTATAACAGGTATAACATTCTCCCATATGAGATTAGAAATGCTTTTTGGGGCGATTACAAAGGCTATATTGAAGATTTAACTATAGGCATTATGAACTTAAATACTTTTTTAAATAAATATGGATATGCCAATGAATATGAAGCTCTTAATGATAGTAACAATAAAAGAAAAATTTACAATAGAACGATTCTCAAGCGTATTGCTATGATTGATGAATATACAACCCTATACAAAAAATTAGTATCTTTATATGATGAAAAAAACATCACTCATATACATAAATCTAAGTTTTCTATTGAATCTATACAAAATGAATTTATTTCTAAAGTTGTTGATTTAGTAAAACTACGAGAAAAATTCTACTATTATGTCAATTATGATTTGGTTGGATATGATATTGAAGATATGAATAAAATACTTCAGGGAAAGAAAAATAATAAAGAAAGATTGGATGCCTTGCAAAAGCTCACCAATAACATTTATGCAGCAAGCAACAATCAAAGCATTAATTTTAGAGATTATTTTATTATAAAAGATAATAAAAAAGTAACTTTTACAACATATTTAAAATCAAAGGCTCTTACTGATACATCCTGGTTTGATTACAAATCTACCAAAAGTAGAAAGTTTGTAAAAGATAGAGATTTCTATTTGCAATTGGCATTCTTCTTGGGAATACCATCATCATATGAAATAGAAAATTTTTTAAATTTTAATGGTCAAAGTATTAAAAGTCCTTTTAAAACATATCGAGACACAAATATTTTTGACTACGATATATGCAGATGGATTGATGCCGGAGTTGATTTTAACCTAATCAATACAATGCTCGGTTTACAATTTCTATAACATTATTTAGACTTCCTAAAGTATAGGAAGTCTTTTTTATGAAAATGTAACGATAATTTACGCCTTATTTAAGGTCGATTTTATAAATATTAGGCTTCGCGAGAGAACTTCTATATAGTACAATATATGTATAAATACATATTTAGGAGGGTATCATGAAGCAACCATTTAATCATCAAAAACCACAAATAGACCATAATGGAAAAGCATATCCATCTATTACAGAAATGTGTAATACTTATAACATCAAACTTGAAACATATCAAAGACGGATTAAGGTATATCATTGGAGTGTTGAAAAGGCACTTACTACTCCAGTCAAAAGAAATGGTGGACAATATTGTTATGACCATAATGGAAGACGGTTTAAATCTGAATCACTTATGTGTCAATATTGGGGTATTGATAGAAAGACATATAAGTATAGACGTTCTAAAGGATTGAGTATAGAAGAATCACTAACTCAAGAATTATCACAAGGAAAAGCATTAAAAAAGCCTATCGAGTGACCTCTCGATAGGCTTTTTTTCTATAAAAACAAGTAAATTTTGTCCCCCATTTCGTCCCCCATTTTACCATTAACTTTTATTAACTTTTGGGGATTTCAAGGGAAAAAGGTGTCATATCGTGGCTAATGAAATCCTTGGAAAGCCCATATTTAGTGGATTCTTGAACATTTACCAATGTTCGCCGGAATCGCGATTCCTAATTTCATAATGTATTTTACCTGTCTGAAAATGCCTTGTTTTCAAGCATTTCCGCCTTTCTATGTTATTTTACTACATCTGATTTTTCTTTTTTTCAATCTTTGTTTGTAAAATGAATTCCTTTCTGCTTCGTAAGCAAAAAGAGCCTGATACAGTCTTGTATTATACCATATCAGCCTCATTTTTGAAACCTTAAAATCAATTTTTGTTGTTTTATTGTTATCAGCCATCAGGCTATCCTCAGTCTCTCGCCTCGATCACGATCAGTATTCCTTCTTCAAAGGCTATCTCTGCTCTTTCCGCAATGATCTCATTGCTCACACCAAGCGAACAGAACCCCTTGAAATCATAGTGATCCAGAGGATACTTGAAACCGGTCAGTGTAAGACCTTTTACGACATTGGTATAAGGGATCAGGGAAACAAACTTTCCAAACTGTTTTTCCTTCTCAAGCGTGATTCCTGTCCCGATCATGCGGATTCTGTTTCTCTCATCCAGAATTTCGACTGGAATATGATTCTGCAGTCCGATCCCCAGAAGTTCAATATTTCCAAGCAGATGATCGATTCTTGTTCCGGTTGCTCCCAGCAGCGTAATTTTCTCTGCTCCAAGCGCAATTGCTTTCCGGATCGCCGATTCCGTGTCCGTATCGTCTTTGACCGGGTTTAACCTGATCCATGAAATATCAGGCTGTCCGCCGAAATAATCTAACGCCTCACTGGATGCTGAATCGAAATCTCCGATGATCCAGTCCGGGGTTAACTTATTCCGATAGAAAAAGTTCATCCCGGAATCTGCCGCAATGCAAAGCTCCGGTCTTTCTTTTTCTATGAACTCTTTTGCAAAAATGTCATTGATATGTCCGCCTACCACAATGATGCAATGTCTCATACTACTCCTTTAATACATCTAAAAAACGTTCCACATTCTCAGAAATGTCGCCCTTGAACACTGCACTGCCAGCCACGATAATGTTGGCACCGGCATCCATGACTTCTGTCACATTTTCAAGATTCACGCCGCCGTCTACCTCGATGTCAGTCTTAAGTCCCCTCTCGTCGATCATTTTCTTTAACGCCCTGACTTTTTCAACTGTGTAAGGGATCAGCTTCTGTCCTCCAAATCCCGGGTTAACAGACATGATCAGCACCATGTCAACCTTTGGAAGTATCCATTCAATCGCAGACAACGGAGTTGCCGGATTTAATGCCACACCTGCAAGCAGTCCCTTTTCTTTGATTGCCTCGATCGTGCGATCCAAGTGTTTACACGCCTCGGCGTGTACTGTGATGAGATCCGCTCCCACTTCTGCGAGATCATCAATATATCTTCCCGGTTCCTCGATCATCAGATGCACATCAAAAAACATTCTGGATTCTTTGCGGATTGATTTGATCACCGGCATTCCGAATGAAATACTTGGTACAAAATCTCCATCCATTACATCAATGTGAAGCCATTTGACTCCGGCCCTTTCAAGAGTCTGAATCTGTTCTCCCAGGCGATTAAAGTCTGCGGACAAAATTGAGGGGCACAATCGATACTCCATTTAATATCTCCTTTTCTCTTTTAATTCTTCATATAAACTAAGATAATCTTCATATCGGATGCTGCTGATCTTTCCGTCCTCGAATGCTTCTTTTACTCTGCATCCCGGTTCATGAATATGCCTGCATCCCTGAAATCTGCATTCTTCATCATATTTTCGAAACTCCGGAAAATAATCTTTCAGATCCTGCTCTTCCATATCTGTCAGATACAGGGAAGAAAATCCCGGCGTATCCATAAGAAACGTATCTTCTCCGACAGGAATAACCTGCGAGTGGCGTGTCGTATGACGTCCTCTTTTCAGTTTCTTACTGATCTCACCCGTCTCCATCTGCACCTCTCCCTGTAAAAGATTGGTCAGTGATGATTTTCCGACTCCGGACGGCCCGGCAACTACAGTTGTCTTTCCTTTCAGAATCTCATGGATTTCCTCCAGCCCCTCCTTTTCGAGGGCACTGGACAGAATCACATGATAACCGCAGTTTTTGTAAGTTTCATAAAGCTCTGTCACTTCCTGCTCCGATGCAAGATCTTTTTTATTAAAACAGATCACTGCCGGAACATCTGACTGTTCCATCATGATCAGGAAACGGTCCAGAAGCATAAAATTCGGTTTTGGATTTTCCATTGCAAAGATCACAAATGCCTGATCCACATTTGCCACAGCCGGACGGATCAGCGAATTCTTACGTGGAAGAATCCTGATCAGATTTCCGGTGTGTTCCTGTTCATCAAGAACTGTAATCTCCACATTATCGCATACCAGCGGTTTCTGGTTATCTTTACGGAAGATTCCTTTTGCCTTACATTCATAAAGCATCTCATCCTCTCCGTATACATAATAGAAACCGGCAATTCCTTTTATGATTTTTCCCTGCATGGATTACTCGGCTTTCTGGAAAGTGATCGGGTACTGTCCAAGCTGCTGGTAGGTACCATTTATCTGTTCAGATACATACAATGTACCGGCACTGACTCCCGGTGCACCGGTGATATCCAGTGTATATGGGAAAGTAAGTTTTTCTCCGTCCACAACCTGTGTAGATGTCATCTCTCCATTTACTTCCTGAATCAGTTCCAGACGAATTG
>ENA-ORCM01000965-ORCM01000965.1-human-gut-metagenome-genome-assembly--contig:-NODE-965-length-25836-cov-6.869288_pt1 | contig 25836 bp, 24 predicted proteins | sample MGYA00242906_ERZ507928 | MGnify/ENA primary metagenome ERZ507928 (study PRJEB26167, sample SAMN06115497) | human gut metagenome | host: Homo sapiens | place: China:Shanxi | collected 2015-05-07...
ATACAGCTCCCGGTCTCTATTCCGCACTGGCTTACAGAGGATATTTCCCGGTAGAGGATCTGCCTACCCTGCGTCACTTAGGTTCCTACCTGCAGGGCCATCCCTGCATCCATATCCCCGGCGTGGATATGTCTTCCGGATCTCTGGGACAGGGTATTTCCGCAGCAGTCGGCATGGCACTGGGTGCTAAGATGGACAAACGTGATTTCCGTGTATACACACTGCTGGGTGACGGTGAGATCGAGGAAGGACAGGTATGGGAGGCTGCTATGTTCGCGGGCTTCCGTAAGCTGGACAACCTCTGCGTTATGGTAGATAACAACAATCTGCAGATCGATGGACCCATCGATCAGGTATGTTCTCCTTATCCTATTGATAAAAAGTTCGAGGCATTCAATTTCCATGTGATCAATGCAGATGCACATGATTTTGATGCGATCCGTGCAGCATTTAAGGAAGCAAGAGAGACCAAGGGCATGCCCACCTGTATCGTATTCCACAGCATCAAGGGCAAGGGAGTCTCCTTCATGGAAAACAGCGTAGACTGGCATGGTAAGGCGCCTAATGATGAGGAGTATGCGATTGCAATGGCAGACCTTGATAAGATTGAAAAAGAATTAGAGAAAGCAGGTGAGCAGTAATGGCAGAAAATACCGTGAAAAAGATCGCAACCAGAGAAAGTTACGGCAACTCCCTGAAGGAGCTGGCAGAAGAATTCCCCAATCTGGTAGTATTGGATGCCGACCTGGCAGCAGCTACCAAGACCGGAATCTTCCGTAAGGCATATCCCGACCGTCATATCGATTGTGGTATCGCAGAGGAAAACATGATGGGTGTGGCAGCAGGACTGTCCCTGGTAGGTAAGATTCCTTTCGTAAGCTCATTTGCAATGTTTGCAGCAGGACGTGCATTCGAGCAGGTACGTAACTCTATCGGTTACCCGCATCTGAATGTGAAGATCGGTGCAACTCATGCAGGTATCACAGTAGGTGAGGATGGCGCTACCCATCAGTGTAACGAGGATATCGCCCTGATGCGCACCATCCCCGGCATGGTAGTAATGTGCCCTTCCGATGATGTGGAAGCAAGAGCCGCTGTTCGTGCCGCTCTGGAATATGAAGGACCTGTATACATCCGTTTCGGACGTGCCGCAGTACCCGTGATCAACGATCATCCCGGTTATCATTTCGAGATCGGTAAGGGAACAGTAGTCCGCGAAGGTAAAGATGTCACCATCGTAGCCACCGGTATCTGCGTAGATTCCGCTCTGGGTGCAGCGAAGCTGCTGGAAGAGGAAGGCATCAGCGCAGAGGTTGTAAATATCTGTACCATTAAGCCACTCGATGAGGAGATCATCCTTAACAGCGCGAAGAAGACCGGCAAGGTAGTCACCGTGGAAGAGCATTCCGTCATCGGCGGACTGGGAAGCGCAGTCTGCGACTGCCTGTGTGCACATTATCCTGTACCAGTGAAGAAGGTCGGTATGCAGGATGTCTTCGGCGAGTCCGGTTCCGCTGCTGCTCTGGTAGAGAAGTACGGTCTGGATGCCAAGGGCGTTTACAAGTCTGTAAAAGAGTTCCTGTAAGGAATAAATGATATCAAGGAGAAGCTGTCAGTTATGTGAAAACAGAGACTGGCGGCTTCTTTTGCGTCGTGGTATCATTGTGGAAAAGTAAAGGTAGATAACGGAAGGGAAGGGTTTTGGTGTGAAATACGCAATTATCGGAGCCGGAGGAACCGATGCGAAAATGCAGGAGCAGTTGCCAAAGATTCCGAGATTGATGGCCTGGTCTACGAAGTCGTCCGTATGGGAGAGAGATATCATGTGCCCGTGCCCATGTATGCGAAAGTGTATTTTTCTCCAGAATCGGTATGATAGATACAAGTGAGGAAATATTTATGTTCAACGTGGAAGAAGAGTTAAAAAAGCTCCCCCGCAAGCCGGGAGTGTATATCATGCGGGATGACAAAGATGTCATTTTGTATGTGGGAAAAGCAATCAACCTGCATAATCGTGTAAGGTCTTATTTTCGTGAAAATATCGGCAGAGGCCCGGCCATTGACCAGATGGTGTCGCTGATCGCCCGATTTGAATATATTGTGACGGATTCGGAACTGGAAGCATTAGTGCTGGAGAATAACCTGATCAAGGAGAATTCGCCGAAGTATAACACGCTGTTAAAGGATGACAAGACCTATCCCTATATCAAGGTGACAGTGGGAGAGGATTATCCCAGGATCCTGTTTTCCCGTACCATGAAAAAAGATAAATCCCGCTATTTCGGTCCCTATACCAGCGCTGCGGCGGTGAAAGATACTATTGAACTGCTGAACAAACTGTACCAGCTGCGTACCTGCAACCGGGTGCTGCCCAGGGATATAGGAATCGAGCGCCCCTGCCTGAACTATCATATCAAGCAGTGCCTGGCACCCTGCCAGGGATATGTGAGCAAAGAGGAATACAGACAGCAGGTGGCAGGTGCACTGGAATTTCTGAATGGTAATTACAGTCCGATCCTGAAGGATCTGGAGGAGAAGATGAAGAAAGCCGCGGAGGCCATGGAATTTGAGGATGCTGCCAGATACCGCGATCTGCTCTCCAGTGTACGACAGGTATCCCAGAAACAGAAGATTACCGAGGGTGTCGGTGAAGATAAAGATATCCTGGCGCTGTACCAGGATGAGACGGAAGCAGTGGTACAGGTATTTTTCGTCCGGGATGGCAAGCTGATCGGCAGAGAACATTATTATATGACACATGTGCCGGAAAATAACAAGCCGGCAATTTTACAGGATTTTGTAAAGCAGTTCTATGCGGGAACCCCATTTATCCCCAGAGAGCTGATGCTGCAATATGAGATCGAGGATGCGGAATTGATCGAGAAATGGCTGTCGGAGCGAAAAGGCAGCAGGGTCTATCTGAAGGTGCCTAAGATCGGCAGTAAGGAAAAATTGGTGGAGTTGGCAGCGCAGAACGCAAAACTGGTATTGTCCCAGGACAGAGAAAAGTTAAAACGTGAGGAAGGCCGTACCATCGGTGCAGTGAAGGAAATCTCGGATCTGTTGCAACTGCCGTTAACCGGCACGGCCCGGATGGAAGCCTATGATATTTCCAATATCAACGGTTTTGAAAATGTAGGATCCATGGTGGTCTACGAAAAAGGAAAACCGAAACGCAGCGATTACCGTAAATTCAAGATCAAAAGCGTCTCAGGCCCGGATGACTATGCCTGCATGCGGGAAGTGCTGACGAGACGGTTCCGTCATGGTATGGAAGAGAGCAGAGAACTGGAAGAACAGGAGATGGATCAGGAGTACGGCAGTTTTACCAAGTTCCCGGATCTGATCCTCATGGACGGCGGCCGCGGACAGGTGAATATTGCCCTGTCTGTACTGGAAGAACTGGGAATCGACATTCCGGTCTGCGGTATGGTCAAGGATGACAACCACCGTACCAGAGGTCTGTATTATCATAATATCGAACTTCCGATCGACACACATTCGGAAGGATTCAAGCTGATCACCAGAATCCAGGACGAGGCTCACCGCTTTGCCATTGAGTATCACAGATCCCTGCGCAGTAAGACCCAGGTGAGATCCGTACTGGATGATATCCCCGGGGTGGGGCCCGCCAGACGAAAAGCCCTGATGCGGCACTTCAAGTCCTTAGAGGAGATCCGGCAGGCAACGGTGGAAGACCTGATGGAAATTCCCGAAATGAATGAACGCACAGCGCAGGAGATTGTAGCCTTTTTCGCTTCACAGAAGCGACCGCCTGTGGTACAATCATAAGTAATATGGTAACTTCAAAAGTTACAGCACGATAATGAGGCGGGGAACCTTCGAGAAAAAATGCAGGGGTGGGTTTTTCGCAGAAAGGTATGGAAATTAGTATGGCAAGTGTAAGTTTGACCCGTGTTATCGAAAAAATGAAACTGGAAAATCTCACACCGGAGACCGATGTGAAACATGTGAAGATCACGCAGCCGGATATCAACCGTCCGGCACTGCAGTTAGCCGGATATTTTGAACATTTTGATGCCACCAGACTGCAGATTATCGGATTTGTGGAATATACTTATATGGAGGGACTGACTGACGAGGCCCGCAGGGAAGCGTATGAGAAGCTGATGGCTTATGATATTCCCTGTATCGTATTCAGCCGTGATCTGAAGCCGGATCCTATTTTCCTGGAGACAGCGATCCAACATGAAGTCCCTGTATTATCTACCAAGAAATCCACTTCGGATTTTATGTCAGAGATCATCCGCTGGTTAAATGTCAAGCTGGCCCCCTGCATCTCCGTACACGGCGTATTGGTGGATGTCTACGGCGAGGGCGTCCTGATCACCGGAGAGAGCGGCATCGGTAAGTCCGAGGCGGCCCTGGAGTTGATCAGAAGAGGACATCGTCTGGTAACCGATGATGTGGTAGAACTGCGTAAAGTCAGTGATGATACGCTGGTAGGTTCTGCCCCTGATATCACGAAGCATTTCATAGAACTGCGCGGAATCGGAATCGTGGATGTCAAGGCGCTGTTCGGTGCATTGTCTGTAAAAGATACACAGACCATTGATCTGGTCATCCGCCTGGAAGACTGGGATAAGGACAAAGAGTACGACAGACTGGGACTGGAAGAAAACTATACCGAATATCTGGGGAATAAGGTAGTATGTCACAACATCCCGATCCGTCCCGGACGGAATCTGGCGGTGATCTGCGAGACTGCAGCTATCAATCATCGTCAGAAAAAAATGGGATACAATGCAGCAAAGGAATTGTACACTCGTGTACAGAACTCTTTAGCAAAAAGACGTGAGGAGGACGAAGATGATGAGTAAGTATGCATTTGGAGTAGATGTGGGCGGAACAACAGTGAAATTAGGACTGTTCAATGACGAAGGACAGGTGCTGGACAAGTGGGAGATCCCTACGGTCAAGGATAACGGTGGAGAGAAAGTTCTGCCGGATATCGCAGCATCCATCAAAAACAAAATGCAGGAAAAGAACATCACCGCAGCTGACCTGGTAGGCGTGGGAATCGGCGCTCCCGGTGCAGTAAATGCCGATGGCTTCATGGTCAACGGTGCTGTTAATATCGGCTGGGGATCTTTTGATCTTGCTGAAACGTTGAAAAAAGAACTGGATCTGGACGTTACCGTGAAGGCGGGCAACGATGCCAATGTGGCAGCCCTGGGCGAAATGTGGCAGGGCGGCGGTAAAGGCTATTCCAACCTGGTAGCCGTTACCTTAGGAACCGGTGTCGGCGGAGGTATCATTATTGATGGCAGGATCCTGACCGGCACCAACGGTGCAGGCGGCGAGATCGGACATATTCACATGGAAGATAATGAGACAGAGGTCTGCGGCTGCAAGAACAAGGGCTGTCTGGAGCAGTATGCATCCGCTACCGGAATTACCCGCCTGGCGAACAGACGCCTGGCAAAAGACGATGCACCCAGCATTCTGCGTGGCGGTGAGATCTCTGCCAAGACGGTATTCGATGCAGTTAAGGCAGGGGACAAAGTAGCGATCGAGATCGCAGAACAGTTCGGAGAATATCTTGGCAAGGGACTTGCCGCAGTAGCCAGTGTGGTTGATCCCCAGATTTTTGTCATTGGCGGTGGTGTGTCCAAGGCCGGAGATATTTTATTCAAATACATAGAGCCTTCTTATAAGAGATGTGCTTTCGGACCCTGCAAGCAGGCAAAATTCGCCCTGGCGGAGCTTGGAAATGATGCCGGAATCTACGGCGCTGCAGCACTGGTATTAAAGTAGGCCTGTTTGGAATAACTATAATAAAAAAAGAAAGAGCGGCCTGATATACATGATAAGTGCAGCAGTGATAGAAGCATTAAAGGAAATCGTACCGTCAGAGAGGATTCTGTTTCAGGAACCCATGAAATTGCATACTACCTTCCGCATCGGCGGACCGGCGGATTGCCTGATCTATCTGGAAAATGAAGATCAGCTCTGCAGGATGCAGAAATATCTGCGCCTGGTGGATGTGCCATACACGGTCATCGGTAACGGAAGTAATCTGCTGGTCAGCGATGACGGATATCGCGGAATTGTACTGGTGATCGGAAAATATATGAGTGAGATCACAGTGAAGGATTGTTATCTGGAGGCAGAGGCAGGAGCGCTGATGAGCCAGGTGGCCAAAACTGCAAAGGAGCATGGTCTCACCGGATTGGAGTTCGCAGCGGGAATTCCCGGAACCGTCGGTGGCGGTGCGGTGATGAACGCCGGCGCCTACGGAGGAGAGATGAGCCAGGTGGTGAGCACGGTAACCGTGGTGAACCGCAATGGGGAGATCATGGAACTGGATAATGGTACTATGGAATTTGGCTATCGGACCAGTGTGATCCAGAACCAGCCGTTTGTGGTGACGAAGGTGACTTTCCGCCTGGAACAGGGAGATCCGGAACAGATCGCAGAGAAAATGGCTGATCTGGCGAAAAGGCGCCGGGAAAAACAACCGTTGGAGTATCCCAGCGCAGGCAGCACATTTAAGCGCCCCACGGGACATTTTGCTGGACAACTGATTATGGAGTCCGGACTTCGCGGATATTCCGTAGGGGGAGCCAAAGTGTCGGAGAAGCATTGCGGATTTATTATTAACACAGGAAATGCAACCGCAGAAGATGTAAAAGACGTGATCTGGGAAGTTCAGAGAAGAGTAAAAGAGCGTTTTCAGGTAGATCTGGAACCCGAGATCAAATTCCTGTAAGACAGGTGAGAGGTGCATATGAGATTTGTAGTAGTAACAGGTATGAGCGGAGGGGGAAAAAGAACTGCATTAAAGCTTTTGGAGGATGCCGGCTTTTATTGCGTGGATAATCTACCGGTGTCATTGGTGGAAAAGTTCGTGGAACTGATTGCCATGCCCGGAAGTGAGATCAGTAAGGTCGCACTGGGACTGGATGTCCGTGCGGACCAGAATTTCACGGACGCCACCCGCATTTTGGAACAATTAAAGGAAAAAGGCTACAAATTTGAGATATTGTTTATGGACTCCGATGACTCAGCTCTGATAAAACGGTATAAGGAAACCAGACGTGTACATCCTCTTGCTGCGGATGGCAGAGTAGAGGACGGCATTCACAAAGAACGTAAGATTCTGGAGACGATCCGCAAAAATTCCGATTATGTAATAGATACTTCGAATCTTCTGGTAAGAGAACTGAAAGAGGAGCTGGATCGAATTTTCGTACAGAATGAAGAGTACAACAGTCTCATGGTAACAGTCATGTCCTTCGGATTCAAGCACGGAATTCCAGCGGATGCTGATCTGGTATTTGATGTGAGATTTTTGCCAAACCCTTATTATATAGAAGAATTGAAGCCGCAGACCGGCAATGATAAGGGAGTACAGGACTATGTAATGAGTTTTCCTGAGACCGGAATTTTCCTGGACAAGCTGACCGATATGATTCAATTCCTGATCCCGAATTATATCAAAGAGGGAAAATATCGGCTGGTGATCGCCATCGGATGTACCGGAGGCAAACATCGGAGTGTTACTCTGGCAAACAAGTTATATGAACGGTTGAAGGCAGAAGGTCATTACGGTATCAAACTGTATCACCGTGATGTACCCAGAGAAGGAATCTGACATGTCATTTTCGAGTGAGGTAAAGGAAGAACTGGCGAAGAGAATCAGCCCGGCAAGGCATTGCCAGATTGCAGAGCTGGCTGCGATCATGCATTTTAGCGGTCAATATGGACGTTCTGCAGAAGGCGATTTTATGATCGGTTTCCAGACGGAAAATGAGGCGGTCGTCAGAAAAGGCTTTACATTATTGAAAAAAACATATAATATAGATACTGATGTTAAAATCAGCGAGGAACAGATGCGGAGTGTGATCGACAAGATCGGTGATCTGTCGGAACCTGTGAGCCCCCTGCTGATTAAAAATTCCTGCTGTCAAAGAGCATTTTTAAGAGGAGCTTTTCTCTGCATTGGTTCTATGAGCGATCCGCAGAAAAGTTATCACCTGGAATTTGTATGCACCGATGAGGATAAAGCGAGACAACTACAGAGTGTGATACAGGGATTTGATATAGAAGCCAAGATCGTGCTTCGGAAGAAGTATTACGTTGTCTATCTGAAGGAAGGATCCGGCATTGTGGACCTTCTGAATGTATGTGAGGCACCTGTTGCCTTAATGAAGCTGGAGAATATGAGAATTGTAAAGGAAATGCGCAATTCCGTAAATCGAAGAGTGAACTGTGAGACCGCCAACATTACCAAAACGGTAAATGCGGCGACCAGACAGATAGAGGATATTGAATATATCCGGGACCACTACGGACTGGAGAATCTGCCGGAGACATTGCGTCAGATGGCGGAAGTCAGACTGGAGAATCCGGATGCTCCACTGAAGGAGCTGGGGGAATATCTGGATCCCCCGGTAGGAAAATCCGGTGTAAACCACAGGTTACGTAAGCTCAGCGAGTTAGCAGATAGAATCAGGACGTAAAAGAGGAGGAAAATTATGACAAAAAGGAGCATTAAGGTCAGACTGGAAGATGGTCTGGACGCAAGACCGGTGGCACTGTTAGTACAGGAAGCCAGCAAGTACGAAAGCAACATTTACATTGAAGTAGATGATAAGCGGATCAATGCCAAGAGCATTATGGGCATGATGAGCCTGGGACTTTGCGCAGGCGAAGAGCTTACAGTAGCTGCAGAGGGTGCAGATGAGCAGACCGCTGTGGACAATATTGAGAAGTTTTTAAGCGGTCAGGTAGCTTAAAAACATAGTATGACGAGGAGCGGGGCTGATAGAGAATTCTGTTAGTCCCGTTTTGCATATTTTGAGGATAGTATTTATGAAGAAGATGTTATTTATCTATAATCCGAAAGCCGGAAAGGCACAGATCCGCAACAAGCTTGCGGATATTCTGGATGTGTTTACCAAGGGTGATTATGAGATTACCGTTTATCCCACGCAGAAAAGTGAAGATGCCATGGAGAAGACCAGGGATCGGAGCAAGGACTATGATATTGTTGTCTGCAGCGGTGGAGACGGTACTTTGGACGAAGTAGTCACGGGTATGATCCGCAGTGGCTTCCGGACACCTATTGGATATATCCCGGCAGGAAGTACCAATGATTTCGGAGGCAGTCTGGGATTGCCGAAAAATATGGTGCATGCCGCGGAAACGATTGTAAAGGGGAATGATTTTGCCTGTGATGTGGGATCCTTTAATCAGGATATATTTGTATATATCGCAGCATTCGGCCTTTTCACGGATGTCTCCTATGAGACGGGGCAGGACATGAAAAATGTTCTGGGTCATATGGCGTATCTGCTGGAAGGCATGAAACGTCTTCCGGCAATCCGTTCTTATCCCATGCGCGTTACTTATGATGATACGACGATCGTAGATGATTTTATCTTTGGAATGATCACCAACTCTGTGTCGGTAGGCGGATTTAAAAGGATCACCGGTAAAAATGTCAAGCTGGATGACGGCGTGTTTGAGGTCACACTGATCAAGCGGCCCAAGAATCCCATCGAATTAAACAATATTATGGTATCCTTACTGAATCGGGATATTGATACCGACGCGATGTACTGTTTCCGGACATCGAAGCTGGAGATTACGTCCACAGATCCACTGCCATGGACACTGGATTGAGAATACGGCGGAAAAATTGAATTTGAGTTTAAGGGAAAAGTGAATGGCATCAGTGCGGAGTGGGCCGACAAGCAGGAACTCTTCACGATTGCGTATACCATAGAGCCAGGCGAGATATATGGGCCAAATCCAAAAGGATAAACTGTTTCCACCGGAGCGGGGACTCGCCCGCCCCGGTGTTTTTATTGTTTGAGAAAGTGGGTGCATTGGATGCGGGAGTATCACAAACAAGTCCTCCTTGGCCTGAAAATTTTTCTGTCCCGTGGGCTTCCGCTGGTGTTGGTTTCTGCCGCGGCGGCAGGTGTTTTCCTGCTGAAGACGCCGAACAGCGCAAAGCAGGCCTCTGCTCCGGGAGCCCGTGACCCCAATGCAACGGTAGGTCAGTACGAGGGAAAGTCGGAGGCGGAGATTCAGGCAGAACTGGACAAAGTCGTGCAGGAGGGGATGTTCAACATCTCCATCAACCCGGATATCCGGATGACCAGCGGCAGAGCGGAAGCGGAGCTGCGGGTGGAAAATATTCCGGCCAATCACCATCTGATGAGCGTCACTCTGAGCCGGGATGATACCGGGGAGGTGCTGTATGCCTCCGGCCTCATAGAACCGGGATATCACATTCAGGCGGTGCCGCTGGAGACAGTCCTGCCCGGCGGCAGCTATACGGCAACAGCACTGTTTACAGCATACGATCTGGAAACGGAACAGCCCGCCGGACAGGCTGCGGCAAGAGTCCGGATCACAGTAGCAAAGTGAGAAAACGAGCCATTTACAGCTGTACTTGTAAATGGCTCGTTTTCGTTGATGTTATTGCCCTCTCGCGATCTCCTGCAACTTCTGCTGATCCAGCACCTCCACGCCGCCACGGTAGAGGCGCACCCAGCCCTCCTGCGCGAAATATTTCAGCAGGCGGCTGACCACCTCGCGGGCGGAGCCCATATAGCGGGCCATCTGGTCGTGGGTCATGCGGACATTGCTGCCGCCGGTCTTGGCCAGCTCGTCGGTGAGGAAGATGGCAAGGCGGCGATCGGCGCTCATAAACAGAATTTGCTGCATCGTCCACATGGTATCAGAGAAGCGCTCCGCGGTCATCTGGTAGGCAAAGCAGCGGACGTGAACATTCTGCTGCATCAGGCGGCGGAACGTTCCAGCGCCGATGCAGTAGGCCTCGGTGTCCTCCTCGGCGTCGATGTACAGATCAAAATTGACCGAATCCAGCACACAGGAGGCCGAGAGGATGCAGACCTCCCCTGGGAAGAGGCGGTAAAGGGTCACGTCCCGGCCATCCTCGGAGAGGAGATAGGCTCGCAGCTGGCCGGTGCGGAGGAGCAGGATGCCCACGCAGTTTTCCACGGGGCTGTGCACCCGCTCCCCTTTTTTGTACTTGACCGGCCGGGTGGTGCGGCAGAGAAACTCCTGCTCCTCCGGGGTCAGCTGCTCCCAGAACGGGAAGCCGCAGGCCAGGCAATCCGGGCAGACAGAGGACTTTTTATCCAATTCCGGCATGATTCATCCTTTCCGCAGGGCCTTGGCGGCCTCGCTGCCCGCAAGGGCACCCTCGTACACGGCCTTGGCCACCTGCAGCAGGCCGCCGGTGCAGTCGCCTGCCGCGTAAAGGCCGGGCAGAGTGGTCATCATGTGCTCATCGGTGACGATGCGGTTCCCGTCCACTTCGGCCCCCAGCTTGCGGGCCAGAGCGGTGCTGCCTGCCACGCCCAATGCGACGAACACGCCATCCAGTGCCACAGTCTCGCCGCCTGCCAGCTGGACGCCGGAGACCCGCTGTTCGCCCAGAATGGCTTCTACTTTTTCGGGGCGGACAGCCACTTCTGCCGGGAACTCCGCGGTCAGAGGCTGGCCGTTGGCCAGCAAAGTGACGCTTTTTGCCACCGGGAGCAGTGCCTGCGCTTCATGCAGGGCATACTCGCCGCTGCCCAGCACAGCCACATCTTTGCCACGGTAGAAAAACGCGTCGCAGGTGGCGCAGTAGCTCACGCCGTGGCCCTCCAGCCCGGTCAGCCCTGGGATGCGGGGAGCGGCCCGGGAAGCTCCTGTTGCCAGAATGACGGCGTCTGCCGGGTAATCGCCGTCCAGCGTTTCGACCGTGAGTTTATCCGTGTAGGTCAGGCCCACCGCCTCGGCGGTGACGAACCGGACCCCCACCGCTTTGGCTCCCTCGATGCCCCGGCGTTCCAGCTCGACCCCGGAGACGGGCTCAGCAAAGCCGTAATAATTCTGGATGAGCTCGGCGCGGTCCAGGGCGCCCGGGCCCTTGGTCAGGACGGTGGTGTCCACGCCTGCCCGCGCGGCGTACAGTGCAGCCGATACGCCCGCCGGGCCGGAACCGATAATGACAATGTTCGACATTTATATTCTCCTTTTCAGGTCCGATGTTTGCTTACACCTCTATTATACACAAAATCTGCCCGTTTTCCGTGACTGAGTTCCAAAAAGTTTTCGATTGTGTTATACTGGTTCCATGATTTGAATTTTCATGGAGGCTTCCATTTTATGTCCAAGCAACGCCTGCTTTTTATCACCACGGGCGGCACCATTGCCAGTGTGCGCACGGCCCAGGGGCTCAAGCCCGTCCTTTCCAGCGAGGAGCTGCTGGCCCACCTGCCGGAGCTGCAGGAGCTCTGCTGCCCTGAGACACTGGCCCTGTGCAGCATCGACAGCACCGACCTCGGCCCGGAGCACTGGCTCATGATGGCCAAGGCCGTGCAGGAAAACTACGCCCTTTATGATGGCTTCATCATCTGCCACGGCACCGATACGCTGGCCTACTCGGCGGCGGCCCTTTCTTACCTCATCCAGAACGCGGACAAGCCCATCATCCTGACAGGCGCCCAGCAGCCCATCTCCAATGAGATCACCGACGCCAAGAAAAACCTGCGGGACAGCGTGATCTGTGCGCTGGACTCCGGCAGCCGGGGCGTCATGGTGGTGTTCGGCGGGCATGTCATCGCGGGCACCCGTGCCAAAAAGAACAAGACCATCAGCTACGATGCGTTCGCGTCGGTCAACTTCCCGGCGCTGGCGCTGGTGCAGGGCGACCGGCTGGTGCGGTATGTCCCCTCTCCCTGGCCCACCGGCCCGGTGGAGTTTGGCCGGGCGCTCAACCCCAAAGTCTTTCTGCTCAAGCTGACTCCCGGCCTGAGCCCCGAGCTGATCCCGGCCATCTTTCAACATTACGACTGTGTGATCGTGGAAAGCTTTGGCGTGGGCGGCATCCCGCAGCGGCTGATGGACGCCTTTGCCGAGGGGTTGGGCGACTACGACCAGACCCACAAAATCCTGATCCTGACCACTCAGGTCACCTACGAGGGCAGCGATGTGGGCATTTACGAGGTGGGCAAACGGGTCAAGAACCGCTTCCGTTTCCTGGAAGCCCATGACATGACCATTGAGGCGGTCATCACCAAGGTGATGTGGCTGCTGGCCCAGAACTGCGAGAGCTTCGACCAGCTCCAGCAGCGGTTCTACCGTCAGATCAATTTTGATACATTTTATCATTGATCGGTTGGCAGCAAAAAGGACACGGCAGCGCCGTGTCCTTTTTGCGGTACAAACGTTAAAATACAAGCTGCACCAGCAGCACATAGCAGAGCGTGCCGCCTGCAATGGATCCCAGTGTTTCGTGCTTCCACTTGTGGAGCGCGATGGTCACGCCGATGGCGATGGCCTCCGGGATGCCGTGGCTGCCCGTAAAGACGCTGACGCCTTTGAGGCAGTAGATGATGAGCATTCCGAAGATGGCGGCGGGCAGCACCCGCCCCAGATACCGGACGACTTCCGGCGGCTGCTGGTCCTTGGACGAGAAGATCAGGAACGGCAGAAACCGGGTGAGCATGGTGGCTGCCGTGCAGGCGGCAATGGTGATGCCAAACTGGACTCCGCTCATGGGGCCACCTCCTCGGTTTTATCAGCCTGCTCAATGGGCTTGCGCAGCACGAGCAGCAGCACCAGAATGCAGATCATGGACGGGATCAGAAAACTGCCGGAGCCAAACACCAGCAGGCAGATAAACGGCACCGCCAGCCCGATGAAGCCGGAGTGGTGCTGCTTTTCTTTCTCCCACTGGTTGAGGAAGATGACCACGAACATGGCGGTCATGACAAAATCCACGCCCTCGGTGCTGAACGGCAGGATGGAGCCCACCGCTGCCCCCAGAAAAGCGCTGGCCACCCAATAGATCTGGTCCAGCAGGGTGATGAAGAACATGAACCACCCACGGTCTACCCCCTCGGGCGGCTCGGCCGAACAGGTGATGGAAAACGTCTCGTCGCTCATGGCGTAGATCATGTAAAAGCCGCGCGGGCCGTAACCCTTATAGCGCTCCAGCATGGTCAGGCCGTAGAACAGGTGCCGGGCCTGGATCATGAGCGCCATCAAAAAGGCAGAGAGGGGCGAAAAGCTGCCCAGCAGCAGGGAGGCCAGCACAAATTCCAGGCTTCCGCCGTATACCACGGTGCCCATCAGGGGCGGCAGCCAGATGGGCAGGCCCAACGACTGCACATAGATGCCATAGCCTAGCCCCAGCACAAAATACCCCGTCAGCACCGGAATGGTTTGGGGGAACGCGGCTTTCAGCGCCGCCAAAACCGCCCCGGAGGAATCGCGGGACGGGGTCAAAACGGTTTGATTCGTCTGTTGCATTTTATTCAACCCTCCAATCTAGTATTATAACAGGTTTATCCTGCTTTGCAAGAGGCGGTTTCCGGATGCAAAACACCCCCGCTGAAAGCTTTTGGAAAGCTCCCGGCGGGGGTGTTGTATTTTGATGAGAAAGGGGATCTTAGGCTTCGTTCTTTTTGGCAAGGTCTTTGGTGTAGAGGGCGCGGGTGGCGTTGAGGACGGCGATGACCATGACGCCGACGTCGGCGAAGATGGCCGTCCACATGCTGGCGATGCCCAGCGCGCCGAGGATGAGGCAGATGCCCTTGACGCCCAGCGCAAAGACGATGTTCTGATACACGATGCCGTTGGTGCGGCGCGCGATCCGCATGGCCAGAGCGATCTTGGCCGGGTCGTCGTCCATCAGGACAACGTCCGCGGCCTCAATGGCAGCGTCGGAGCCCAGAGCACCCATGGCAATGCCGATGTCCGCGCGGGACAGAACAGGGGCGTCGTTGACGCCGTCGCCCACAAAAGCGAGGTTCTCTTTGGGCTGCTTGGAGGCCAGCAGCTTCTCGATCTGATCGACCTTGTCGCCCGGCAGCAGGCCAGCGTGGTACTCGTCCAGGCCCAGCTCGGCGGAAACGGCTTTTGCCACCGGCTCGGCGTCGCCCGTCAGCATGACGGTCTTGCGGACACCGGCCTGTTTCAGGCCCTTGATGGCCTGTGCGCTGTGGGGTTTGACCACATCGGCAATGAGCAGGTAGCCTGCATACTTGCCGTCAATGGCCACATGAACGATGGTGCCGGCCTCCGTTACAGCAGGGACGGTCAGGTTCAGCTTTGCCATCAGGCGGGCATTGCCGCAGGCCACGGCTTTGCCGTCCACCTTGGCCGTAACGCCGTAGCCGCCAAGCTCCTCCACGTCGGTGACGCGGCTCTGGTCGATCTCCTTGCCATAAGCGGCCTTGATGCTCAGGGAGATGGGATGCTTGGACCAGCTCTCGGTCAGGGCCGCGGCCTCCACCAGAGCGTCCTGCGAGGTGCCCTCCGTGGGATAAATGCCGGTGACTTTAAAGGTGCCCTGCGTCAGGGTGCCGGTCTTATCAAAGACCACCACGCCGGTACGGGCCAGCTCTTCCAGATAAGTAGAGCCCTTGACGAGGATGCCGCAGGCGGAAGCGCCGCCAATGCCGCCGAAGAAGCTCAGAGGGATGGAGATGACCAGCGCGCAGGGGCAGCTGATGACGAGGAACGTCAGGGCGCGGTAGATCCAGTCGCCAAAGCGGGCGGACTGGCCCGTCAACAGCAGAACGATGGGCGGCAGGAATGCCAGTGCCAGAGCGCCGTAGCAGACAGCGGGGGTGTACACCCGGGCAAAGCGGGTGATGAAGTTCTCGGCCCGGGCTTTCTTCATGCTGGAGTTTTCCACGAGGTCCAGAATTTTGGAGACGGTGGATTCGCCAAATTCCTTGGTGGTCTGAATCTTCAGCAGGCCGGTGACGTTGACACAGCCGCTGATGACCTCATCCCCGGCCTTGACGTCCCGGGGCAGGCTCTCGCCGGTGAGGGCGGCGGTGTTCAGGGCCGAAGCGCCCTCCAGAATGATGCCGTCAATGGGGATGCGCTCGCCGGGCTGGACCACGATGGTGGTGCCGATCTCGACCTCATCCGGGTCTACCTGTTCCAGCTTGCCGTCCTCGCCCTCAATATTGGCGTAGTCCGGGCGGATGTCCATCAGGCTGGAAATGCTCTGGCGGCTCTTGCCCACGGCCACGCTCTGGAACAGCTCGCCGATCTGATAGAAGATGATAACGGCGCAGCCCTCAACGTAATCGCCCAGGGCAAAGGCACCCACGGTGGCAACCGCCATCAGGAAGCACTCGTCAAAGGGCTGGCGGTTCTTGATGCCCTTGATGGCCTTGCGGAGCACGTCCCAGCCGACCACCAGATACGGGATGCAGTACAGAGCCAGCTCCACCGGCGTGGGGAAGCTGGGCAGCAGTTTCAAAATGGCTACAAGGATCACCGCTGCGATGATCTGCTTGAGCATTTTCTTTTGTTTTTTGTTCATCTCAGTCTCTCCTTTTGTGCGGATCTCGGCACGGGTTTTCAGGGGGGAGTTTTCGTCCGATTCCACCTGTTTTCCACAGTAAGTGGGCTTTTCCACGTTTTCCCCCGCCTTTTCCACAGACTTTTCCCGACAAAAAGAGGCTGTTTGGCGTCTCTTTTTGCACTTTTCCGCAAGAAATGTTGAAAACCCGGTGGAAACCGTGGAAAACCTGTTTCTTTTTCCACAAAAGCGTTCCGTTGTATAAAAAGGCCCCTCCCGGGGGAGGGGCTCCGAGGTTCCGGAAGATCAGATGCCGAAGATCTCGCAGTCGTCCTCCACTTTCTTGCAGGCGGTCAGCACTTCCTGCATGGTGGCCTTGGGGTCTGCACCCTCAGTAAACTCCACGTTCATCTTCTGGGTCATAAAGCTGACGGTTGCCTTTGCCACGCCGGAAACGGTGTTGGCAGCGTCTTCCATCTTGGCGGCGCAGTTTGCGCAGTCCACTTCGATCTTATAGGTCTTCTTCATAGTAAGTACCAGCCTTTCTCATTCTTCAATATGATCCATCCCCATGGAGAGGATGCTGCGCACATGGTCATCGTCCAGTGCGTAGTAAACAGTTTTGCCCTCCCGGCGGAACCGCACCAGTTTGCAGTCCTTGAGCACCCGGAGCTGATGGCTCACGGCGGACTGGCTCAGCTGCACCGCGTTGGCGATGTCCTGCACGCACAGCTCGTTATCGTGGAGCGCGTACAGGATCTTGATGCGGGTGGAGTCGCCAAATACCCGGAACAGGTCGGCCAGCTCGTAGAGCACCTCGTCATCGGGCATATCAATGGGCTGCGCGGCGGGGGCGCTTTTCTTTTCGGGTTCCTGCTGCGGCATCTGGACATCTCCTCTCGGGTTGGCTTTATATGAACGCTTGTTCATGTGTTCATGATAGCATGGGGAAAGGCTCCTGTCAAGGGGTTTGGAGAAGAATTTTGCTGGAATTTCAAAAAAGATATTTTTTGCCCCAATACGCAAAAAAGTGGCATTTTTATTTTGCAAAAAGGGTGCGGTTTCAAGACTTCAAATCCAGCTTGCTGCTGCTTGACTTTCCACCACATCCTTGCTATAATACAAATAGAAAAGGCACTGCGACAAGCGGTTAGCCCTTTAAGTAGAACAGCTGAGCAAAGCTCGAACCGTCACCGTGCCGGGTGGCGGTTCATTTTTTTACTCTGATCGTAAAAGTGAATCCAAAAAGATGGAACGTCAAAGTAATAGGCATATGCTTCACCCCCTTTTCAGTGGGATGAAGAGCCGAACCGCCTGCCGTTGTATGCAGTGCCTTGCTGCCATTTCGGACAGCATCTTTAGCGTATCATAATTTTTGACAAAAAGCAACCAGATGAGGTTGCTTCTATTTTTTTCGATGAATATACCACGGCAGATACATCCCCGCCAGCACCAGGGCCACGGCGGGGAGAAAGCCCAGGAGATACCACTGTTCCCCAAACCACTGGGTAAATAGCGCCGTCACCGGGCTGCTGGTGGGGCCGTTCAGAAAGTAAAAGTTTGTGTACAGCACTTTATTTAAAAAGTAAATGGGCAGCGCCGAGCCAAACAGGAATGCCAGCACCGCCGGGAGCCGCCGCACCTGCGGGCGGAACCCGCCTGCTACCAGCAGAACCGGGTAAAGCACCAACAGCCCATGGAGGGTGACAGAATGCAGGTTGATGAGGCTCCACGCCTTTGTCCCCAGCCAACCGGGGCAGAGCAGCGCAATGGCGGCCCCCGGTGCGCAGAGGGCGTAGAGCTCCTCTTTGCACCAGTCCTTTCCGGTCAGGGTGCAGGTTGTGCAGAGGAAAATATGGATGCTGCACAGGTGGAGAGGCAGGTAGCTCCAGTTCCACTGCCCAGTGGCCAGCATGGCAATGACCAGCACGGCTTCATCTGCCAACAGCAAAACCGTAACGCCCCACAGGATGCGCCGCCGGGTGCGTTCCGGGCTGCGGCAATACCAGCGGGCTGTCAGCAGGATGCAGACCGCCACTGCCTCCAGCTCTCCCAGGTGCACCGCCCCGAATAGCGGATAGCCCTGATACCCCGGGCCATACCGCCGGGCGATCATTTCATACGACATCCAGAACTCACTCATCTGCTCCACCGCCTTTTTGCCTTTATGATAGGCTTTTCCTGCCCAAAAAGGAAGTGTTTCGCCGGAAAAATCTCCAAAACAGGTGCACAGCGGCGCAAAATGTGGTATTCTACTGTTGGTTCGTAAATTCATGTCGTTTCGACATCTTACACAAAAAGAAAAGGAGAATTTTTATGACTCTGACAACTGGGATCCACGGCGAGCAGTCCGTGGCTGTGACCAACGAAAACACCGCAAAAACCATGGGAAGCGGCACGCTGGACGTGTTTGCGACTCCCGCTCTGGTGGCACTGGCCGAGAAGACCTGCTGGATGAGCGTGGCCGAGGCTCTGGACGAGGGCTGCGGCACCGTGGGCACCAAACTGGAGCTGGAGCACACGGCCCCCACTCCCGTGGGCATGACCGTGACCTGCGAGAGCGAGCTGGTGGCCGTGGAGGGCCGCAAGCTGGTGTTCAAGGTCTCGCTCCACGACGAGAAAGGCCCCGTTGGCGGCGGCACCCACGAGCGCTTTGTCATCAACAACGCCAAGTTTGCGGCCAAGGCCGAGAGCAAAAAGAATTAAACCTCTCAGTCGAACTTCGCTCGCCAGCTCCCCTAACAGGGGAGCCTTTGGCAAATAGATCAACTTTCATCCGACTGCCAAGGCCTCCCCTCGACAGGGGAGGTGGCATCGCGTGAGCGATGACGGAGAGGTTCCAGTTCCAGCGGCGGCGGGTCGGCCCGCAGGGCCTCCTGCTCGGCTTTCTGCTGGGCCTCCCACAACAGGCGGGCGGCCTGCTCGCTGGCGCGGAACAGCTCAAAATACAACGCTTTATAATCCGGCGCGGCAAACACCCCCTTTCTTCCTTTCTGGGGGATAGTCTGCCCCGCCGCACCCCAAAACAAACCTGATCTTCAAGAGGAATCATTTTTATGAAAAAGAACAATCTCTCCTGGGTGGGCGCTCTGCTCGTCTTCGCCCTGTTGTTATGGTGCACTTCTGCCACACCGGGCAAGATCGCAGACCCGTCCACCTACACCTGCGCCGTGTACAGCACGGCACTTTCCCTGCTGCCTCCGGTGGTGGCCATCGTGCTGGCCCTGAACACCAAGGAGGTTTACACTTCCCTGCTGGTGGGCATTGCCACCGGTGCCCTGCTTTACGCCAACGGCAACCTGGAGCTGGCCCTGACCACCCTGTTCTTCAATGAGGACGGCGGCATGATCTCCAAACTGTCCGACAGCAGCAATGTGGGCATCCTGGTCTTCCTGGTCATGCTGGGCATTCTGGTGGCCCTGATGAACAAGGCCGGCGGCAGCGCGGCCTTTGGCCGGTGGGCCTCCACCCATATCCACACCCGGGCCGGGGCACAGTTCGCCACCCTGCTGCTGGGGATCATGATCTTTGTGGACGACTACTTCAACTGCCTGACTGTCGGCTCGGTCATGCGCCCGGTCACCGACCGTCAGAAAGTCTCCCGCGCCAAGCTGGCCTACCTGATTGACGCCACGGCGGCCCCCATCTGCATCATTGCGCCGGTGTCCAGCTGGGCTGCTGCTGTTACTTCCTCGGTGCCCGAGGGCTCCGGCATCAACGGCTTTACCATGTTCCTGCGCACCATCCCGTATAACTATTACGCCATCCTCACCATGGTCATGAGCCTGTTCGTCATCTTTACCGGGACGGACTACGGCCCCATGAAGCTGAATGAGACCAACGCCATGAACGGCGACCTCTTCACCACCGAGGACCGCCCCTACGGCGATGATGTGGACGACGGCACCGACACCAAGGGCCGTGTCATCGACCTGGTGGCCCCGGTCATCGTCCTCATTGCGGCCTGCATCTTTGGCATGGTGTACACCGGCGGCTTCTTTGAGGGCACCGATTTCATTACCGCCTTTGCGGACTGCAACGCTTCCATGGGCCTTGTCATGGGCAGCAGCATTGCCCTGTTCTTTACCTTTGTGTTCTATCGCGTGCGGGAAGTGATGACGTTCCAGGACTTTGCCGCCTGCATCCCCGAGGGCTTCAAGGCCATGGTCAGCCCCATGCTGATCCTGACCCTCGCCTGGACGCTGTCCGGCATGACCGGCCTGCTGGGTGCAAAATATTACGTCGCCAACCTGCTGGGCGGCTCGGCCGCGGCCCTGCAGTATCTGCTGCCGGTCATCATCTTTGTGGTAGCCGTCTTCCTGGCCTTTGCCACCGGCACCTCCTGGGGCACGTTCTCCATCCTCATCCCCATCGTTTGCCATGCATTCCCGGAGGGAGAGATGCTGGTCATCTCCATTGCGGCCTGCCTGTCCGGCGCCGTCTGCGGTGACCACTGCTCCCCGATCTCCGACACCACCATCATGGCCTCGGCTGGTGCCCATTGCAGCCATGTGAACCACGTTTCCACCCAGCTGCCCTATGCGCTGACGGTGGCCGGTGTCTCGGCGGGCTGCTATGTCCTCACCGGCCTGTCGGAGGCCGTGCTGGGTGCCCGGGCCAATCTGGTCAGCTCTCTGGTACTGTTGGGCGTCGCCATTTTCCTGGAGCTTATCGTGTTGAGCGTCATCCGGGTGCGGACGGGCCACGGCAAAAAAGTTGTTCGCTGAAAATTTTGCGACAAGCGTTGATTTTTTCCTCCAAAACGTGATATACTAAAAGAAATTGAGTTAATTTGTCACAAGGAGGGCGTTCATCTTGCTGGAAGAAGTGTTTCAGGAAGTCTACACCAAGTTCAAACTGCATTTTTACCAGAGCGTGTTCCAGCGCTTTGCTACCCGGGAGGCGACCCTGACCACGGTGGAGTCGTTCTGCATGGAGGGCATCATGGCCATGGGAGAGCCCACCATTGCCGAGTTTTCCCGGATGATGGGCATTTCCACCCCCAATGCCGCTTATAAGATCGGCAGCCTGGTCCGCAAGGGCTATGTGGAAAAGATCCAGTCCACGGTGGACCGCCGGGAGTACCATCTCCGCCCCACACAGAAGTATATCAACTACTACAACATCAGCTATTCCTACCTGCACACCGTCATTGAGCGTGCCAGGGAGCGGTTCTCCCCGGAGGACTGCAAAAAGCTTGAGGAAATGCTCTCGGTGGTCAGCCATGAGCTGATGCCCGAGCTGGATATGCTGACCCGTGTTCAGGCCGAGGCCCCGGAGCGTGCCGCGGAGGATGAGAAGACCAACGCATAAAAGCCGCAAACAAAAAATCCATCGCTGTCAAAAACAGCGATGGATTTTTTCTTTCCAGAAATACGCTCAGACGTTCGCCGCGCCCCGATCGAGAATTTTATCGAACCGGGACAGGAACGTGAACACCGTGATACTGGCCGCCGTGATGTCGCTGACGGGCTCCGCGAGGAAGACCGCGAACACCGGGTCCGGCAGGAGGTGCGGCAGGAGGAAGATGAGCGGGATGAGGAGGATGAGCTTGCGCAGGCAGGCCAGCAGGAGGCTGACCTTGGCCTGCCCCAGCGCCATAAAGCTCTGCTGGCAGGCGATCTGAACGCCCATGGCAAAGAAACCGGCCATGTAGATGCGCATGGCCCAGGTGGTGTACTGGATGAGGGTGGCATCGGAGGTGAAGATGCCGGCCACCAGCCCGGGCACCAGCATCATCCCCAGCCAGAACAGGGTGGTGTACCCGAAGCAGAGGGTGAACTGGAAACGGAACGCCTCTTTCACACGGGCCTGATTGCCCGCGCCAAAGTTGAAGCTCATGACCGGCTGGCCGCCCTGGCAGATGCCCTGAATGGGCATGATACAGAGCTGGGACACGCTGGTGATGACGGTCATGGCACCCACGGCCACATCGCCGCCGTACCGGGCCAGGCTGGAGCTGAAGCTGATGGAGAGCAGGCTTTCGGTGGAAAGCATCACAAAGGTGGAGATGCCCAGCCCCATCACGGGCAGGATGACCCGGCCCTCGGGCCGCAGGTGCTCTCTGCGGAGCCGGAGGATGGTCTTGCTCCCGGTGAGAAAACGCAGGATCCAGAAGGCACCCACGGCCTGGCTGAGCACCGTGGCAATGGCGGCACCCCGCACGCCCATGTCCAGCACAAAGATGAGGATGGGGTCCAGGATGATGTTGATGCCCGCGCCGATGACGGTGGTCAGCATACTGATCTTAGCAAAGCCCTGGGTGGTGATAAAGGGGTTCATGCCCATGACGAGGAGGACGCAGACCGAGCCCAGGATATAGATGCGGCTGTAGGCCAGCGCATAGGGCAGGGTGGCCTCGCTGGCACCAAAGAGCCGCAGCAGGATGGGAGCCCCGGCATAGAACCCGATGGAAAGCACCACGGCAAAAAACAGCAGCATGGTAAAGCTGTTGCCGATGATCTTTTCGGCTTCTTCTTTGTTGCCCTGCCCCAGCGCGATGGCCGTGCGGGGCGCGCCGCCCGCGCCGATGAGCATGGCAAACGCGTTGAGCAGCATCAGGATGGGGGCAAACAGGCCCACACCCGTCAGCGCCGCCGCGCCAATGCCCGCAATATGGCCGATATAAATACGGTCCACGATGTTGTACAGCAGGTTGACCACCTGAGCCACAACGGCGGGGATCATGAGCTGGAGCAGCAGCTTTTTGACATTGCCGCTCCCCATGTTCTGTCTGGTCTGCGCCATGAAATCTCTCCTTTGAGTTGAAATTTTTCAACAAAGTGCAATTCGTAAAGCAAAGCACAGCAAAAATCGACCGGCTTTGACCAAAAACACGAAAAACGCCTGAGACTATTGTAACACGGCGGCGGGGGGAACACAAGAACGCCTGCGGGGCCGGGCATGGCAACATTACTGTTCCGGTGCATTGAATTTGCCGATGGCTTGTGTTACACTGGATTCGTTCGTTTTGGAATTTGAGATAGGAGAAAAATATGGAATCTCAACACAAAAAGCGGAGCGCGTTCTCCGGCAAGATCGGCTTTGTGCTGTCGGCCGCAGGCGCGTCCGTTGGCCTTGGCAACATCTGGCGTTTCCCGTATCTGGCGGCCAAGTATGGCGGCGGCATCTTTCTGCTCATCTACATTCTGCTGGCGTTCACGTTCGGCTATACCATGATCGTGGCGGAGACGGCTCTGGGCCGGATGACCAAGAAGAGCCCGGTGGGCGCTTTCGCGGCCTTTGGCAAAAAGGGCGGGCTCTCGTTCGGCGGCTGGATCAACGCCATCATCCCCATCCTCATCGTGCCCTATTACTCGGTCATTGGCGGCTGGGTCATCCGGTACCTGGCGGATTACATTGCCGGGCACGGCAAGGAGCTGGCCACGGACGGCTATTTCTCGTCGTTCATCTCCAATGGTGCTTCGGCGGAGATCTGCTTTGTCATCTTCACCATCTTCACGCTGGCGATCATCTTTGCGGGCGTCCGCAACGGCGTGGAACGGGTCTCCAAAGTCATGATGCCCATTCTGGTGGTGCTTTCCGTCATCATTGCGGGTTACTCCGTCACCCGGCCCGGGGCGCTGGCGGGTGTGAAGTATTTCCTCGTGCCCAATGTCGCCCATTTCTCCTGGATGACTGTCGTCACGGCCATGGGGCAGATGTTCTATTCCCTGTCCATCGCCATGGGCATTCTGGTCACGTTCGGCTCCTATATGAAAAAGGACGTCTCGATTGAGGAGTCCACCGAGAACGTCGAAATTTTTGACACGGCCATTGCCATCATGGCGGGCCTGATGATCATTCCGGCGGTCTTCTCGTTCTCCGGCGGCGACCCCGATACCCTGCAGGCTGGCCCGGCCCTGATGTTTATTACCATCCCCAAGGTGTTCGACAGCATGGGCCTTGGCACCGTGGTGGGCATCCTGTTTTTCACGCTGGTGCTGTTTGCGGCGGTCACCAGCTCCATTGCCCTGACCGAAAGCGCCGTCTCCACCTTTGAGGACGAGCTGGGTTGGGACCGTCATCAGGCCACCGTCCTCATCGGCGTCATCATGCTGGTGCTGGGCAGCCTCTCGGCCCTGGGCTACGGCCCGCTGGCAGGCGTGACCGTGTTCGGGATGCAGTTTTTGGATTTCTTTGATTTCCTTACCAACTCTGTCATGATGCCCATTGCGGCCATCACCATCTGCCTGCTGGTCTCCCGCGTCATCGGTGTAAAAAAGATCGAGGAAGAGGTCACTTTGAGCGGCAAACCGTTCCGCCGCAAGGTCGTCTTCAACTTTATGATCCAGTATCTCTGCCCCGTTTTCGCGGCCATCATTCTGGTCAGCTCGGTGGCAAATGCACTGGGCTGGATCGCCATGTAAAAGAAAATACAGCAAGTTACAGCAAAACCCCGGCGGGATCGTTCGACTCCGCCGGGGTTTTATGTTACGGATTCAAAAAATGCAGATCAGCCCTTGCAGCCCTGCTCTTCCCAATCGCCGAAGTCGGAAGCTTCTGCGATCTTGGTGGGGTCGAACTTGCCGTTCTCATCTTTGGGAGCAACAGCAGGGCCGACCTCCACGGGGTTCGGGTTGGGAGCCTCCGCTTTGGCTTCGCCCTCCACTTTGGTTTCGCCCTCGGCGTAAGCCTGTGCGGTCTTGGCGGCCTCCTCGGCGTCATTTTCGGCGTCCTCGGGGAACTCGATTTCCTCCACATGGAGCGGGGCCTTGTCGTTGAGGATCTGATCCAGCACAACGATGGCAGCGCCGGTGACAGCAACGGCAGCCGCCGTGCCCAGGATACGGAACAAAGCTTTCATAGCAACCTCCTAAAGCCAACTGGCTATAGACCGGCCCTTGCCTCTCTGTTTGGGAGAGGCGTCCGCAAAGCAGACGGGCGAATTTAAGAGAACGTCACAACATCGTTCAGGGGCTTCTCAGCGGGCTCCACGGAGAGGGCGGTCAGCACCGGGCCCTTGCCGCGGTAGATATTGTGGAACTTGTAGTTGACCTTGGCGGTCACGCGCACCCAGGCACGCTGCTCCAGGGCTTTGTAGCCGTCGTAAACGCAGGGGAAGCCGACAAACTGGATGTCCTGCACGCAGCAGGTCATGGCAAAGCGGCCGGGCACAAAGCTGTTTTTGCCGGCCCGGTTGGTCTGGCAGACCTGCGCCAGGAAGCGGACCGTTTTGCCTGTGTACTTCTCGGGCTCGTCCTGGCAGTCCATATACCAGATGCCAAAGTCTTCATCGCCGATCTCCACCACCGGGGCGTTCAGGTCGAACGGCAGCGGGTCGGGGATATCATCGTAAGCCACGCTGCCGTCGGCAAACTCGTAGGCGATATCGCACTTGCGGGAAGCCTGACGCACCAGCTTGTGCAGCTCCTGACGGGCGGCATCGTTGTTCACGGCCTCGGCGCGGTTGAACACGATCAGCTCACTGCGGGCGATCTTGTCCAGCAGCAGAGCGCGCATGGAGTTGTCGCGGGCGTAGGTCAGGGCCGTGGTGCCATCGGCCGTGGCAATGCACT
>ENA-ORCM01000971-ORCM01000971.1-human-gut-metagenome-genome-assembly--contig:-NODE-971-length-25786-cov-24.268933_pt1 | contig 25786 bp, 18 predicted proteins | sample MGYA00242906_ERZ507928 | MGnify/ENA primary metagenome ERZ507928 (study PRJEB26167, sample SAMN06115497) | human gut metagenome | host: Homo sapiens | place: China:Shanxi | collected 2015-05-07...
CGTAAAACTCTGGACAAGAACGGGATTCCCTTTGTGATCGATGATTTTGGAACAGGATATTCGAATCTTCATTGTATCCGTGATATGAATCCAAGTTACGTGAAAATGGATAGGGATTTTACTGCCAAGGCGATGAACAGTGACAGGGATTATGAATTATATAAAAATATCATCCCCATGGTACATAGTATTAACGTCAGGATATGCGCAGAAGGCATCGAGGAAAAAGAATGGCTTCTGAAAATGAAAGAAATGAAGGTTGATTATCTGCAGGGATATTATTTTGGAAGACCATGCGGAAAAGAACAGTTTCTGCAGCAATATGCCAGTGACATCAACGTTAAATAAAGAGAGTAAGGCAGACTCAGCTATGTGGGGCTGCCTTATTTTATGGTCTTATCAGAATGAGAAACAACAAATGAAATACAGAAGCATACATATACTATGGAGGATTATATTCATGAAAGAAGAACTAAGAATAGATATTGTCGGACTTGCAGGAGCCTGTTCCTATGCTTTGGACTGTATAGAAGCAGAGTTGGTAAAAATCAAAAACAAGCATGGAAAAAGAGTGGCTTATATAAGTGTATGCATGGCTGAATATCTGGCAATTCAAGGTGATGCGTTACAAGATTTAGCTATGTGTGCCTTACTGCATGATAATGCTTTGACACAATATATTACGGAAGAGCTGGAAAGGAATTATGTTATTGACATCAAAAAAGATTTGTCCGTAAGAAAAACGAATCTTCATTGTATTTATGGTGAAAAAAATATTACTAAACTTCCTTTTAAAACAGATGTCTCAAATGTGATTTTGTATCATCATGAACATGCCGATGGAACTGGTCCTTTTCAAAAAAAGTGGAATGAAACCCCATTGCCTGCAAGAATTATTCATCTTGCAGATACCGTTGATATCATAGGAAATAGTATTAAATCTGATGATAATAGATGGGATTTTATATGTCAGTATCTTTCCCAAAAAAAGGATAGTCTATTTGATTCAGAATGTGTTAATGCTTTTCTTCATGTATTCACAAAAGAATCCTATATGTGTTTAAGTGATGATTCTTTTGAAACGAAGCTATGGGAAATTATTCCAAGAGAAAAAATGGTTTTTGATTGGGAAATGTGTAAAAATGTTGCGGATTTCTTTGCAAAGATTGTAGATTATAAATCTTCTTTTACAAGCAGGCATTCTATAGGAGTAGCTGAAAAAGCCTCCCTGCTTGCCAAATATATGGGATATGATTCAATCACGGTACAGAAAATGTATTTGGCTGGTGCACTGCATGATATAGGAAAAATGGCGGTAGGCAATGAAATTCTGGAAAAACCGGATAAGCTTACGGATGATGAATTTTCTACAATGAAAAATCATGCTGGTTATACATACCTTATATTATCGGAGGTTAATGATTTTGAAGAAATACGAGATTGGGCGGCTTTCCATCATGAAAAATTAAATGGAAAAGGGTATCCTTTTGGAAAAACCGCTGATGAATTAAATGAGCAGGAACGTATGATGGCATGTGTTGATATTTATCAGGCTCTTACGGAAGACAGACCTTATAAAGAGGGATTGTCCCATGAAAAAACATGTGATATTCTTGATGACATGGCACATAAAGGTTTTATTGATTCAGATATTTCAAAGACAATTAGAGAATGTTTTGGAAGAACCTGATGCCATATATGAAAACAGAGGGTGTTTCAGACAATAGTATTTTCAGTTATGTACTAGTATGACTCTTACGAGGAAACACCGGCACGACATTCCAGATTACATCATGTTCGATCGGAGAGGTAACTGTAGAAAAAATTGGTAAAAGTGCTGTATTTTTCGGGGGGGGGGTACAACATTTTATGTGAAAAATAGAATAAAAAAATTGTTCCTGAAATTTATTGACTTTGAGAAAAAAATTTGATATATAAGAGTCGAATAATGGAGAAAGGAAATAGCAAACTATGCCGTCAAAGAAAAATATGATGAAAAAGAACTTGGAAAATTTGCATCTGAAGGAAAGGATAAACTATGGCTACAGAAAAGTCATTATTATGATGTTAGTCTCAGGTCTGTTTTCTATTGTGGTTATAGGTATGCTATTTGCCAATACGATGCATTATGTACAAAATGTTACTGTTGCAGACCGGGCGGTGAAAACCTGCAGGATAAATGTTAACGCAGCAGCGAGAAATATCAGGGAAATGGCACTAGAAAATGATGCATCCTCTTATGACGGTTATGAGCAGACGGTAGAAAGACTGCTTGCAGAAGTTGATACCCAACTGAAAAATTTAAAGAAATCCGGAGTTGTTCCGGATGCGGATTATGAAGAATACGCATCTGCCCTTACAGACTGGGGAAACATTGGTTATTCCATCATGAAAGAAATCAAAAGCGGTGACAAGGATAAGGCAGTTGATTCAATTCTGAATGATTGTACCCCGGCATTAAATAAAGCCGTAAAAATTGCAACAAGATTAGATGAAATGACCGATGAGGTAAGCAGCCAGGCAGTCAGAATTACGGTTATTTTTGCAGTGGCAGGAATTGTGTGTATTATTATTTGTCTGGTTTTGGCATGGAAACTGACAATAAAAACAGGCAAAAAAGTACTTGAGTCAATTTTAGTACCATTACGTGAAGTGGAAGCCGTTGCACAGGAATTAACAGATGGAAACCTGCACAGCACGCTGGACTACCGTTCAGATGATGAGATTGGAAGACTGGCACACAATATGCGCAAATCCATCCGCATTCTGGGAAGCTATGTAGATGATATTGGACGTGCAATGAAGATGTTTGCAGAAGGAAATTTTGATGTGCAGCCGGAAGTAGAGTGGAAAGGGGATTTCGTTGGAATTCTAAACTCCTTTATGTTGTTTGAAGAAAGCATGGCAGAGACCATAAAGGGAATCCAACATGTTTCAGATGAAGTTTCGGGTGCCGCAGATCAGGTAGCATCAAGTTCCAATGACCTTGCGGATGGAGCAACAAATCAGGCAGCAGTTGTAGAAGAACTGACCGCAACAGTCGCAGGTGTTTCTGAACAGGTAGGAAAAAATTCACAATCCGCAAAACAAATCAGTGGAAGAGTAGATGAACTTGGAACTGCCATTCTGGAAAGCAATGGTAAAATGAGGGATATGGTTGATTCCATGAATGAGATCAATGGGGCATCAAAAGAGATTGACAAGATCATTGCAACAATCAATGAAATTGCGTCCCAGACGAATCTGCTTGCATTGAATGCTTCCATTGAGGCTGCAAGAGCAGGGGAGGCAGGAAAGGGATTTGCAGTGGTAGCGAATCAGGTAAATGTGCTGGCAGACCAGAGTGCCCAGGCAGCAAAGGAATCAGCAACATTGATTGAAACCTCTGTGAAAGCCGTGGAAAAGGGTATGGTGATTGCAGGGCAGACGGCATCACAATTGCAGGAGGTCGCTGAGAATTCCCAGATCATTACAAAAGAAGTCACAAATATTGCAGAAACGTTAGAGACACAGACAACAGAAATCCAACAGATTAATGATGGAATTGAACAGATCAATGATGTCGTACAGACGAATTCGGCAACATCCGAAGAATGTGCAGCAGCCAGTCAGGAGATGAGCAGTGAAGCGGAAAATCTGCGTGAAATGATCCGGAAATTCAAAGTTGCAGAAAATAGAAATTAAAAACGGTGCAAAAAATTATTGATGATGAATTTACATATAAATTTGTCGCAGGCAGGAACTATAATTTGACTCGTGACATATATAAATCCGGGAAAAGGATGCAATGAGGAAATGTGCGTTATTGGTTTTAAACTGATAATGCACATTTTTAAAATATATGAACAGTAATATCATCGCAAAAAAGCATAAAAGTAGAAAAAGTTAAAAATATCGTGGATATAGTGATAGAATTGTTGAAAAAAGTAAGTTAAAATACAGGAAAACAACAAGTGTAAAGGGGAAATTTTATGGAATATTCAGCAATTTTTCATGATATGGATAAAAGGTTTAGCTATGCGGTTGATAAGGATTTATTCGTGATACGCGTGCAGGTAAAAAAGGATGATATGAAGGAGGTAATCCTTCACTATGAGGACAAGTATATACCTATGGAGCGCAAGGATACCAGAAAGACAGTTCCGATGAAGAAGGTTGCTGTCTCACAGTTTCATGATTATTATGAAGCACAGATAAAGATGCATTTGATCTGTCTGCGTTACTTTTTCGAATTTACGGACACGCAGGGAGAAAAGGTATATTATGGAAATTATGAGTTTGATAAGGAATGCATTACAAACAGGGATAGAATGTTTGACTGTCCGCAGAACCTCCGGGAGGAAGAGATGTTTGAGGTGCCGGAGTGGGCAGCAAACAAGGTCGTGTATCAGATTTTCCCATCCCGTTTTGCAGCAACGGAGCTGGTAGACAAAGAACTGTGGTATAAAGCACCGATTACGCCTATGGATGATCTGCATGGAAATCTCAGGGGAATCATTGAGCATATGGATGATATTCAGAATCTGGGAATCGATGTGTTGTATATGACACCTATCTTTCAATCAAATTCGTGCCATAAGTATGATACCACGGATTACTACAAGATAGATCCATCCTTTGGAACAACAGAGGATCTCAAAGAGCTGGTACAAAAAGCGCATGAGCGTGGTATGAAGGTAGTCCTGGATGCGGTATACAATCATACGGGAAGAGAATTTTTTGCGTTTGCGGATATCCTGGAAAATGGTGAAAAATCCAAATACCGGGACTGGTATTTTATTGATGGATTCCCGCTTAAAAGCGAATGGGGAGAGATCCCAAACTTCAAATGTTTTGGTTATTATGGCGGAATGCCAAAGTTAAACCTGAAAAATCCTGAAGTTGAAAAATACATTACGGATGTTGCATGCTACTGGATTAAGGAATGCGATATTGACGGATGGAGACTGGATGTAGGGGACGAAATCAGCCATTTCTTCTGGAAGAATTTCAGAAAGGCAGTCAAGGCAGTAAAGAAAGATCTGCTGATCATTGGGGAAATCTGGCATTATGCTGGAGATTTCCTTGAGGGGGATGAATGGGATACGGTCATGAATTATCCATTTTACCTAAACCTGATTGATCTGCTTGCAGACGAAAAAATTACGGTCAGCCAGTTCGTACAAAATCTTGGATATTTGAAAGGACGCTTAAACAAAAACTGTTATCCCCTTATGTGGAATCTGATCGACAGCCATGATACCGCAAGATTTTTACATCTGTGTAACGACAATAAGAAAAAGCAGCATCTGGCAGCCGCTTTTCAGTTGTTATTGCCGGGAATGCCTATGATTTATTATGGAGATGAGTATGCGATGCCGGGAGCAAACGATCCGGACTGCAGACGGGGCATGTACTGGGACGAAGAATACCAGGACAAAGAGATGTATGAATGGTACAAACGGCTGATTCAGGTCCGGAAAAGCCATGCATGCATTGTAGAAGGCGAACTGGCTGGGATCGTCACAGAAGATGGGGAAGGGACAGTTGTCCTGATCAGAAAAAATGGTGAAGAGACCATTGCCATGATTTTTAACTGCAGCAGCAGTGCAAAAAAATTTAATGAGTACACCGAGAAGTACAATCTGCTTACCGAAAACACCTTTGATGGAAAGGTAGAGGGGTTTGATGCTGCGGTAATCGTGCTTTAAGAAGCCTTACGGCAGATGGTTTCCCGGGAGTTTGTCTGTGGGAAGAAGAGGGAAAGCACCAGTATTTCTGGTAATGTAGAGTACGGAGGATGATGATATGACGAATGTAAAAAAGAAGGATGGAAAACGGTTTGGGGCAATCGTACTTAGCCTGATGTTATTGCTCTCCCTGGTGCTTCCATATCCTGTGATGGCAGACCAGACGGCGGCAGACCAGACGGCGGCAGCTTCCGTTTATACCATTCACAAGACAGGTGATGATAAGGAAAATTTTGTGATTGTTATCATGGGTGAGGGCTATACCCAGGAACAACAGGAACAATTTTTAAAGGATGCGACGGCAAAAGCACAGGGGCTGCTAAAGTGGTCTCCTTATAAAGAGTATTCCGACAGGATCAATATTTATGCAGTACAGACGGTATCCAGTGAAACTGGTGTGGGCGTGATGTATGGGGAGTCGAACCCGGACACATATTTTCATGTGCAGGCATTCGGAAAATCCTGCTATTTTACAAAGGACGGGGAAGATAAAGCCAGGGCACTGAGAGCAGAACTGGAGAGCAGATACCTGGATACCGGTGCAGCCGTTGGAACCATCCATATCATTTGTAATACGACTGCGAATATTGGTTCTTCTTCCAATGCACTCTTTTCTTTTTCCGCAAATTCGAATGACAATGAGCAGGGGGATGTCATGACCCATGAAATTTCCCACAGCATCGGAAGATTAGGCGATGAATACGATAAAAAGATGCAGGGAGAAAATATTTCCGATACCTCGGACCCGGATAAGATTAAATGGCATAAGATGCTTGGGTTCCGTGGAATCGGAATAACGGCAGCAGGAACAGAAACGGTATTTGCACCGAGCCGCGTCTGCATGATGAGGGATCTTGGGAATCCGTTCTGTGAAGTGTGTAAGATGGAACTGGCGCGGAGATTAAATAACCGTGATTATGTCAGCAGGCAGGCATCTGTTTATGTGTGCGATCCTGAAATTACAATTCCACATACCAGGACAGGAACACTTGACAGGGATAGTGACCAATACCGGGTCGATGAGACAAATATCACAAAAGCAAATGGGAAGGATCTGGAATTCCGTACAATCGTACAAAATATAGTGGATGCCAAACAGCATTTGAAGATTACTTTCCGTATTATTGGAGCAGACAATACGGTCAAATATGAAAAAGAAGAAACATATACCGTTCCGCCACACAGTAACTGGTATGATCCGGATGCTGCCAGAGAGTCCCTTTCTGTCACACTTCCTGCGGTAACTGGTCTGGTTTCCGGGGACAGACTGGAAGGAAAGATCATAGATGAGGATACCGGGGAAATTCTGGCTGACAATCAGACGGCAGGGCAGGCGTGGAGTACCGTAACGATTCATTATATGCTACAAAACGAAGACGGAACCGAAACAACAGTGCCTGATACGGCACCTGCGACAGTATATGTACCAAAGAATTCTGCGTATACGTTAAGAAGTCCGGATTTATATGGATATACATGTGTAGGAAACAGTGCAAATCAGGGAGAAATAAACATCACAGAGGATCATCAGGAGATCACTTATTATTACCGGAAAAACAGTGGGATGCCGGAAATACAAACCGTACCTGTCCGTGTAACTTATGATGGAAAACCCCATACATTTGATATCAAACAGGAAGATGGTGTACAAATTCGTTACAGTTTGACAGAAAACGGATCGTATACACAAACGGAGATGCCATTTTACACAGAAGCAGGCCAGTATAAGATTTATTTTAAAGCAGAAAAGGCATCTTTTATTCCAACATACGGGGAGGCTGTCCTGGAAATCGAAAAGGCTTCCACCAACATGCAGCTGACCGCAAAAACCGATACGCTTAAAGGTGCGGGGACAGTAGAATTACAGCTTCGCAGACAGGGGATTCCGGAAGATGCCGGGATAAAAGTAACCTGTGATGTTTCCGGAATTGCACTCGAAGAAAAGGGAACGGATCATTGGATTGCAACACTTCCGAATGAAACGAAAACATATACGTTCACCGCATGCTATGATGGAAATGGCAACTATACAGGAAGTAAGGCAGATTGCAAGGTCCGTGTAACGGCGGATCATTCCCAGACCGGGGGCAGTTCGGGTGGAAGTTCCGGAGGCAGCTCCGGCGGAGGCTCCGGTGAAAATGCCGGTGGAAGCACGGACGGATCATCAGGCAATGTTTCACCGGATTCCGGCACATTACCGGCACCGGATCATGCAAAAGAAGAACCAGGGAATGTGACACCGCCATCCGCAGAAGACACGCCCGTTTCTGTTAAGAATCTTAATGTCAAAGTAAAATCTGCAGTTAAAAATAATACTGTCAAAGTGAAGAATATTGCAGCAGTTTTGAAAAAAGAAATTACAAAGGCAGAAAAAGAACAGGGTGGCAGGATAAAAGACCTGTCTGTTGAAATAACTTTAGATACGGGAAAAGCCAAAAATTGGAAGAATCTGCATCTTGAAATGGATAAGCAGGCGGTAAATTTACTTGTCAAAAAGAATGTAAAAGAATGGAAGGTCAATGGTGGCAATGTAAATCTTACCTTTGATTCGAAGGCATTAAAAGAATTAAAGAAAGAAATGAATACAGCTGCGGTTATCAAAATAAAACAGGCTGACAAGAAAAATCTTTCTGCCAGGGCAGGGAAAATTATTGGAAAACGTCCGGTTTATGATTTTTCCGTCACAGGAATCAAGAAAAAGCAGTCGTCTGTCCTGAAAAAGGGACGGATCAGGGTCGCTGTTTCCTATAATGCTTCGAAAAAGGAAAAAGACAAAAAGATTTTTGCATATAAAATTGATAAATACGGTGCAGCAGTTAAGATACCGGGATCTTATTATGATTCCGATACAAAGACTGTTAACTTTGTAAGCCGTGGGTTTTTCACAGTTGCAGTAGGTTGTGAAAAGTGATGAAACATAAAAAATCATCGTTCACGTTAAAAAAACTGTAATTCATGTCGAAAAATACAAAAACCGATTTTGATTTGGTATAATGATAGAACTCATTTTAGTAAAAATGAGTTCATACCGTGAATGATGGAGGGGATAACAATCATCGTTTTGGAAGAAATATTAATGGCAAACGGATTGACCGTGTTAATGATGTGGTTCCTTTTGTTTTGCAGACGAAAGAACAGAGAGAGCCTTCATGTGGGAGATAAAATATATGATGGAATAGCAATCGTAAATTTAGTGGGTGCATTGTCTGAAACCATTGCTTTTCTCGTAGATGGAAAACAGTTTACTGGCAGCCGGCAGATTAATTATATCTCTAACAGCATATGCTTTATAGGGACAGTCAGTATGGGTATGCTTTGGTGTATGTACGTGGAATTGCGTATCTATCGAAATTATAAAAGAATGGTTCAAAAAGCAGGAGTGGAGATATTTCCCTGGCTGGTAGAAGTAATTATGGTTTTATGTAATCTGTTTGGAACAGGGATTATGTTTAAAATATCCGGGGAGAATGTATACCAGAGAACTGCCGGTGCGCTGGTGGGATATATTTCGCTTGTCATATATTTTGCTTACAGTATCTATCTGGTGTATCATTCCAAAAAACAAGGGGTTAACCTGAATTTTTTCCCGGTGATCTATTTCGTTGGTCCTTGTTTTGCAGGTGTAGTTATCCAGTTCCTTTTTTATGGAATTACATCATCATGGGTGCTGGTTGCGGTCGCATTGATATTTGTGCAGATGCAGTCATACGCAGAGAGTTTGTATATGGATGAGCTTTCCGGATTATACAACCGGAGATATTTTAATGCGGTGCTTGCGGAAAAGAAAATTGCAAGCCAGAAATCCTTATATGGAATCATGATGGATGTAAACGATTTCAAGTGTATTAATGACAATTTAGGTCATAGTATGGGTGATAAGGCTATTTGTACGTTGGGAAATATACTCATCAGATCCATACCGGATGCTGGTATGGCAATCCGGTATGCGGGAGATGAGTTTATTGTGCTGCTGTCAGGTGTTGATACGGAGCGTGTCTTAGCGACAATGGAGGAGATTAACCATAATCTGTCCCGGTTTAATGAATCCGGGATAGAACCGTTTCGTTTAAGTGTTTCCATGGGATACACGGAATTTGGGACAGAAGATGACGCAGAAACTTTTTTAATGCATATGGATGAGAAAATGTATGAGGAAAAACGGAAATATCATATGCGAAAGAAATCAGCCGGTTTGGAAAATAAAGTATAGCATTACGTTCCTGCCATTTGTCCGATAACTGGTTGCAATGGCACAAGAAAAGAAAATATTATAATCATCAAACGAGTAGCAGACTGGTGTAAATCCGGTTTTGCTGCTCGTTTTTATATTTATGGTTATAGGCAGGGATGCTCCGGATTTCAAGACAGCAAATAACCGTGTTATGGTAAAAAATAACGGTTTTTCTCAAAAATATACAATTTAGACTTGAAAAATATAAAAATATATGCTAATTTATACAAAAAGAAATTTCGTAAAATTTCGTAATGAAGGGAGAAACGAAAATGACAAGAAAACGTATAAGCGCATTGGGGATGGCAATTCTTATGCTTATCATGACAATCAGTACGGTAATACTTGATACCGTACCGGTCAAAGCGGATGGAGGACCTGTGATAGAATTTCATTATCACAGGGCAGATGGTGATTATGATCCATGGTCTGTATGGATGTGGGCCGAGGGACAGGAAGGAAATGACTATCCTTTAGAGGCTAAGGATGGTGATGCAGTTGCCAGAATTGAAATTCCAGCCGGTGTGACTTCCGTAGGATTTGTCGTAAGAACACAGGATTGGGCGAAGGATTATGAAGAAGATCAGTTCATTGACATATCAGAAATGATATCAGGAACAGTGATCGTTAAAGTCGAATCAGGTGTTGAGGGTTATACAAAGGAATACGGTGATGATGCGGTAAGGGGAATAAAGCTTAATACTGCAAAGTACAATGGGGATAAGACGATCACCGTCACAATGACTGGTGATATTGAAGGAGAACTTAAAAATGCCTTTAAGGTAGAAGGTAAAGATGGGGAAATTCAGATAGCAGATGTAAAAGAGGGAGATGATTCTACCTATACACTTACTCTGAAAGAGGAACTGGACAGTTCAAAGAGTTACCAGATTACATATGATGGTACCGTAAGTGATATCAGAATGCCAATCATATATTCAACAAAAGAATTTGAAGATGAGTATACATATGATGGAGATGATCTTGGTGCTACATGGAGTAAGGACAGCACAACATTTAGGGTGTGGGCACCTACTTCTGAGAAAGTTATGCTTAATTTATACGAGACAGGAGATCCGGACGATAAAGAGCCGAAAGAAAGCATTGAGATGAATGCCGATAAGAATGGAACATGGGTTGCAAAAGTGGATGGGGACTTAAATGGAACCTACTACACATACAGTTCAACAATCGACGGTTCAACAAAAGAAGCCTGTGATCCATATGCCAGAACGACTGGTGTAAATGGACAGCGTGCCATGGTAATCAATCTTGAAGAGACAAATCCTGACGGATGGGATAAGGATACCAATCCACATGCAGGAGAGAGCATTAATGATGCGATCATCTACGAATTACAGATGCGTGATTTATCAGCAGACAAAAGTTCCGGCATAAAAAATGTTGGTAAATTCCTTGAAATGACAGAGACAGGAACAAAGACCAAAGATGGTATTTCAACTGGAATCGATCATATTAAGGAACTTGGTGTTACTCACGTGCATTTACTTCCAATCTATGATTTTGGTTCCGTAGATGAAGGAAACGATCAGTCGAATTTATATAACTGGGGATATGATCCGGTTAACTACAATGTACCGGAGGGTTCCTATTCTACAGATCCACACAATGGGGATGTGCGTGTAAAAGAGGCAAAACAGATGATTAAGTCTATGCATGATAACGGACTTAGCGTTGTAATGGATGTGGTATACAATCATGTTATGAGTGCAGATGATTTCTGTATCAATAAACTTGTTCCGGGATATTTTTCCCGTATCAATGAAGACGGTTCGTATTCAAACGGCTCAGGATGTGGAAATGATACAGCATCCGAGAGAAACATGGTACGGAAATATATTGTGGATTCCGTATGCTACTGGGCAGATGAATATCATATGGATGGTTTTAGATTTGACCTGGTTGGACTTTTAGATACCGATACAATTAATGAGATTGTAGAGGAAGTACACAAGACACATCCGGATGTTATTTTCTATGGGGAAGGATGGACCATGGAGACCGGTGTCACAAAAGATAATGTGACATTGGCTACACAGGTAAATTCCGCTTCTACTCCGGATTTCGCATTTTTCAACGACAATATTCGTGATGGATTAAAAGGAAGCGTATTTGATACTGCAACATTCGGATTCGTATCAGGAGCAACGAATGCAGAGAAGAAAATGGCAGATTCATTCATGGCAAACGAGTCATGGTGCAAGGAGCCAAGCCAGATTATCAACTATGCATCATGCCATGACAATAACACACTTTTTGACAGAATTGCAGGTTCTAAAACAACTTCGAGTGAAGAGGACATCATAAAGATGAATAATCTTGCAGCAGCATTTTATATGACTGCAGAAGGTGTGCCATTTTTGCAGGCAGGAGAGGAAATGCTTCGCACAAAGGTCAATGATGATGGAACATTTAATTCAAACTCATACAATGCAGGAGACGAAGTAAACAGCATTAAGTGGGATACATTATCCGACAAGAAATACGCAGATGTATTTGAATACTATAAGGGACTTATTAAGTTCAGAAAGGCACATCCGGCACTTCGGTTATCTACATCAGAGGATGTGAAAAAATATGTAAAATCCGTAGAAGGACTTGGGGATAATATTGTAGGAATTAATATAAAGGGCGGTCAGAAAGATGAAAGTGCAAAAGAGATGTATCTTCTTTTTAATGCAAACACTGACAAGGCAAAAGTTACAATTCCGGAAGGAAAATGGAAAGTCTGCATAAACGGACAGAAAGCTGGCGTTGAGACAATCGAGATAATCAAGGGTGGCGAGTATACGATGGATGGTATCAGTGCACTTGTACTTGTAAAACAGGATGGTGTGGCCATGACGATTGTTATTGTTCTGATTGCAGCAGCGGTAGTTGTTGCGGCAGGAGTTGTTATTGTTGTAATGAAAAAGAAAAAAGCAAATAAATAATGAAGTTTATAATTAGTGTCTGCTTACTCAGCAGGCACTAATTATTTTGTATGGAATATCTGCATGGCCCCATAAGTATGCGGCAAATGCGGAGCCGTGGCCTTTCTCGACGGGCAGGAAAAATTCCGGCAGGTTGCGCACGTATTACACAATTGCTTGAGATTGGCGTGTGTTGTTGTATCCAGATGCAGGATCAGCGTTGCTGTCTTAAGCGGCCGGAGCATCTGCCCCTCGGTAAGCTGGATGCCATCCGGGGCAAGCCGCCCATAAATCTGTGGGAGCAGGTCAAGGCAATAGGTATCTCCCAGAAAAGATAATTCTGCAAGATACAGGCGGCTCTGACGTTCTACCACATGTGCAAACTCTTCATAAGCCTTTGACAAAAGCATCAGGCTGATGCAGTCCACAATGTAAGCCTCCTGGATCTGTTCATGGTTCAGATATAATTCCGACAGTTCATCCACTCCGTTTCCAAGCGTCACAAACCCATAGGCATAGTGAGGCAGGGAAACCCCGTCTAAATCCTGATCCAGAGAGTAATACGCATAGGATTCAACCAGGGGAAGAAGTGCCGTATAAATTGCCTGAATATGGGGCAGGTCATCCGGAGGGAAATGGAAACGGCTGCAAAATTCGTTCCAGTCACCGGAGGATAATCCGGGAGTAAGTTTACATTTCATGGGATGTATCCTCCTTATCGGAAGCTGCCATAACGGCTGCAATTTCCTGAAAGCGGCCCGTGACCTTATCATAGTTCTTTCGGTGATGGGGAAAGCCACAGTTTATGCAGGATTTGATACCATTTTTTAAATATTCACAGTTTCCACCACAGGATTTCCCGAGTGTATAGAGGGGACAATAACAAAACAGACAGTTAAAGTCCTCCTCCGGGATTCCTTTATGGCATGGAAAATATTCACATTTTTTATTTTGAAAAAACTTATAATATTCGCTCAAAATGGTTTCCTCCAATCAAAGCACAATCATAGCATAATTATATCGGAACAACAAGCGGATCGCAAGAAATGCGAATGACATAAAAATTGCATTTCAGTGGGAAATGATACCTTTTGCCCCTTTTATCATTACATTATTTACATCTTTTTAAGAACGCAGGTATAGTGGCTCAGGCAATTGAGGGTTTGAAGCAAAAAGTTGAAAATTAAATAAAAAATACTTGACTTAAAGTTAACTTTAAATGGTATATTATGATAGATAAAATCGGAAGGAGAATTTATTATATGTATATCGAAAAGATTAACGGACCGGAAGATGTGAAGAAATTGAATATAGAAGAGATGACAGCTCTCGCAGAAGAAATGCGTCATGCATTATTAAAGAGGGCAAGTATTCACGGCGGGCATTTTGGCCCGAATTTTGGCATGGTAGAGGCAATCATTGCACTGCATTATGTTTTTGAGTCCCCAAAGGACAAAATGGTATTTGATGTTTCCCATCAGACCTATCCGCACAAGATGCTGACCGGTCGAAAAGATGCCTATTTATATGAAGAACATTACGACGACGTGACGGGATACAGCTGTCCGCAGGAAAGTGAACATGACCATTTTACGATCGGACATACCTCTACATCCGTCAGTCTGGCATGCGGTCTGGCAAAGGCAAGGGATCTTCGTGGGGAAAGTGCAAATGTGATCGCAATTATCGGAGACGGTTCTTTAAGCGGAGGAGAAGCCTTAGAAGGAATGGATTTTGCAGCAGAATTAGACAGCAACATGATCATTGTAGTAAATGACAATGATATGTCAATTGCAGAAAACCATGGAGGACTTTATTCAAATCTGAAATTACTCCGCGAGACAAACGGACAGGCAGAGTGCAATTTATTTAAAGCCATGGGACTAGATTATGTCTATGTGGATCATGGAAATGACTTAAGGGAGCTGATCGGGGCTTTCAAACAGGTAAAAGACAGTAAGAAACCGGTTGTTGTCCACATTAATACATTAAAGGGAAAAGGTTATAAACCGGCAGAAGAGCATAAGGAAGAATGGCACTGGCATCTTCCGTTTGATATTGAGACTGGAAAATCCCATTTTCCGGAAGTGGAAGATTATTCTTCGGTGACCTGTGAATATCTGATCGAAAAGATGAAACAGGATCCGACAGTTGTTGCAATTACATCCGGAACCCCGACGATTCTCGGATTTACGCAGGAGAAAAGGAAACAGGCCGGCCGGCAGTTTGTAGATGTGGGAATCGCGGAGGAGACAGCGGTAGCACTTGCTTCCGGAATTGCCAAAGGTGGCGGAAAGCCGGTATACGGTGTGTATTCCAGCTTTATCCAGAGGACGTATGACCAGATTTCACAGGATCTGTGTATTGACGGGAATCCGGCAACGATTGTTGTGTATACGGGATCGGTATTTGGCATGACGGATGTTACCCATCTGGGACTGCAGGATATTCCGATGCTTTCTAATATTCCGGGACTGGTTTATCTGGCACCGACAACAAAGGAAGAATATCTGTCAATGCTTGACTGGAGTGTGGAGCAGAAGGAAATGCCGGTTGCGATCAAACTTCCGGGCGGAGACATGATTTCGGATGGCAGAGAAGTCACAAAAGACTGGAGCCAGCTCAACACCTATGAGGTAACGGAAAAGGGAAGCAAAATTGCACTGATCGGACTCGGAACATTTTATTCCCTGGCACTGCAGACCGCAGAAATGCTGGAGAAAAAAGGTATTCATGCAACGGTAATCAACCCGTATTATATTACCGGACTGGATAAGGGACTGCTGGAGAAGCTGAAGGCAGACCATGACACGGTAGTTACACTGGAAGATGGCATCCTGAATGGTGGTTTCGGAGAAAAAATCGCAAGATTTTATGGAAGCAGTGATATGAAAGTCTATAATTACGGATTGAAAAAAGAATTCCTTGACCGGTATGATGTAAATGAGGTATTAAAAGAGAATCATCTGACAGCAGAGCAGATTGTAAATGACGTATTATAGAAGGCAGAAATAAACAACAAACCTTGTGAGAATCGACACAATATGGTAAAATATAACATACTAGAGCTTATTTTGCATAGTGGTTAGAATAGCGGGCTCATGGAAGGAGCGGTATCATATGAAGAATAAAGATTCGAAAGCAAGGATGCAGATGATTTTCGGGATACTTTTGTTTGCGTTTATTTTTATGGCAGAGTTGTATGCCATAGTCAATTTCCCGAAGATGTTTATTGTTCTGGTTGTTTTGGCAGCAGCAGATCTGATATGCCTGTATGTTGCAATCAGAGGCGTGATTTCAGTATATGAGACAAAATATGCCCGGAGAGAGGAACAGTATGAGAGTATTTTCAAGTCGGAAAAGGCATCATATCTCATGCTGAAAAAATATTTTGAGGAAATATCGGTGAAGCTTGCATATATGGAAGAGGCATCTAAGATTCCGACAGAGGAAATTGTCAATGCACAGAAGGGAATAGCGAAAGTAATTATCAAGCGGTCCCATGAGAATACCGATGCATTGATGAATTCATACGAACAGCTGCTGGACCGGTTTGATACGTTCCAGAAAGGAATGGATGGGTTCGGTACAGTTGCGGGTGTTTATAAGGACGAGATTCTTTCAGCCTGTAAGGATGAAATTTCTTCGGTGCAGAAGGATGGAAAAGAACAGGAACATTCACAGGATAAAGAGATAGCCGCAAAGCTGCAGGAAATCATTATTGCAATAAAAGATATGGAACTGCGCCTGAATCAGACCATTATGAACAGTCAGAAAGTGGTTGTTTCCCAGCCGCAGGTTTCTGTACCTGTGGCAACACCTGTAGAGCCACAGCCGGCACCGCAGAGTTATGTGGAAGAAACACCGGTAGAGCCGGAGATCTCACCAGAGCCGGAAGAAAGTATGGAGCCGGAACCGGAGATTTCGCCGGATCTGGAAGAAAACCCGGAACCGGAAATTTTGCCGGATCTGGAGGAGAGCCTGGAACCGGAGATTTCGCTGGAGCCGGAAGAAGATATGGAACCGGAGATTTCGCTGGAGCCGGAAGAAGATATGGAACCGGAGATTCTGCCGGATATACCGGAAGAGGAGGATTTAAAGCCGGAGGAAGAGCCTCCGATCATGGCAGCGGATGAGATTATTCCTCCGGATCCGGAAGAAGCCATTGAAGAAGCAGAAGAACTGGTAGAGCCGGATCCGATTCCGGAGGATGCGATTGTTGAGGAAGCGGATGATGAGAACCTGCCGGAGGAAGAACTTCCACCGATGCCGGATCTGTCAGATCCAAACCGTTCCATGAGCCCGGATGAGATAGCTGCGCTGTTTGCGAATATGGGCAACGATAACAATGCGGATAAAGTTGAGGAACCTGCCGAGGAAACTGTGGAACCGGAGGATATTCCGGAGCCGATCGAAGAGCCGGAAGCAGTAAAAGAAGCACCGCTTCAGCCGGAAGAACCGGCTGATCCGAATAAGGCATTAAGCCCGGATGAGATAGCTGCCCTGTTTGCAAGTATGGGAACCTGAAAAGAATAAAATAACAGGCAACGGACGCCATCTGTTCCACGTAAAAACGTGTGACAGATGGCGTTTTGCTATAAAAATGCCATAAAATGAAAAAAATAGTTGCATTTCTTTTTCATTGTGTTATACTTAGCTCGTTGCAATTTAATAGTTTAAAGCAGAGTAGACACATGTGCGTTAAGTGCCGGATGAACAGGGAGTTGTCACCCGGACGAAAAGAGAATCTTGCGGTACATGAGTCGCATCCCGCTGCATCCGAAGATAATATTATCTCCAGTTGTAGTACGGTGAGGTCTGCAAAGGAGGTAATTTTTTTATGAAAAAATTCGTTACTTTGTTCACCGATTCTTTCCGTGAATTAAAAGCGGTAAGAACCATCACTACCATGGCAATGCTTGCCGCAGTTGCTGTGATTCTAGGATTTTTCTCCATTGAATATGGACAGTTTATCCGTATCGGCTTTTCTGGTATTCCAAATGGTATCATTGATTATCTGTTTGGACCGGTAGTTGGAGGAATCTTTCATGGTGCGTTGGATATCATCAAGTATATGATGAAACCGACCGGACCATTTTGCCCGCAGTTGACACTGGTTGTCATTTTGGCAGGAATCCTGTATGGCTGCTTTTTTTACAAGAAAAAGCTTACCATATGGCGCGTATTGGCAGCGAAATTTGTAGTTATGCTGATCTGTAATGTGATTCTGACAACGCTTTGTCTGACCGTGTTATATGGACAGGCATTTATGGTGATTCTTCCGGCGCGTGCACTGAAGAATCTGATTATGTGGCCGATAGATTCGGTGATCTTTTTCGCTATTACGAAGGCGCTGGAACAGATTGGTCTGTTTCGGATGTTTCAGAAACCTGCACTGGCAAAATCCGCAAATATGCAGGGAAACTAAAACTTCATAAATAATAACAAAACCGTCCGAAATCTGAGATTCATCAGACTGCGGACGGTTTTTTGCAGATTCATTTATTTGCGAATGGGATGGGTGGCAATATGTTTTAAAATGCGGACAGCTGTCTGCATGCCTTCCACAGAGATGTGTTCGTATGGTCCGTGAAAACCATAGCCACCAGTGCCGAGATTCGGGCACGGCAATCCCATAAAGGACAGTCTTGCGCCGTCTGTACCGCCACGGATCGGACGGGAGAGCGGTGTCAGACCTTCGGAGGCAATTGCCTGTTTTGCCAGATCCACGATCTCCATTTTATCCTCAATGACAGAGAGCATATTCTCATACGAATGTTCGATGTCGAGCGTGACGGTTTCCGGTCCATATTTCTGATTCATGGATTGTGCAACGTCACGCAGATTCTGCAGACGTTTCTCAAATGTGGTTTTATCATGGTCACGAATGATAAAGGAAAGGGTGGCGGAAGCCACATCTCCGGACATATCGGTCAGATGATAGAATCCTTCCCGGCCGCTGGTGTGCGCCGGCGTTTCCGCTTCCGGAAGCCGGGAAACAATCTCACATCCCACCAGTGCGGCATTGACCATAATATCTTTCGCTTCGCCCGGATGGACATTCACACCCTTTATATGAAAGACGGCACTTGCAGCATTGAAATTTTCATAAGCCACTTCGCCCTCGTAATCGCCATCTACCGTATACGCGTAATCAGCCTGAAAGATCGAAAGGTCAAACAGATCTGCACCGGCACCGACTTCTTCATCCGGCGTAAAGCCGATCCACAGTTCTCCGTGAGGGGTGCCTTCTGCTATCAGTTCTTCGATGGCAGTCATGATTTCAGCAACGCCAGCCTTGTCATCCGCACCTAGAAGTGTGGTGCCGTCTGTAGTGATCAGTGTTCTTCCTTTTAAAGAAGTAAGGGATGGAAAATCGCTTACCTTTAAAACATTCTGACTGCCTTTTAACAGGACATCGCCACCGCCATAATTGGGAATGATCTGTGGTTTGACATCTTTTCCGGAAAAATCCGGGGCGGTATCCATATGAGCGATAAAGCCGATGGATTTACAGTTTTCCATGCCCGGTGTGGCAGGAAGCTTGGCATATACATAGCAGTGATCGGTGAGGAGTATATTGGTAAGACCGAGAGTTTCCAGTTCCTGCTTTAAGGCTTTTGCAAGCGTGAACTCACGCTCACTGCTTGGAATGTCACTGCAGGATTCATCGGAGGTTGTCCAATAGCTGACATATTTTAGTAATCTTTCTTCTACTTTCATGTTAAATTGTTCCTTTCAAATATGCTTTTAAAAAAATTTAAAAAAAATAAAAAAAGTGCTTGCTTTTTTAATACTCCTATTATATAATAACTCTTGTCTTAAGGAAAGACACAAAACAAACAATTTAAAAATGCGCGATTAGCTCAGCTGGCAGAGCACCTGACTCTTAATCAGGGTGTCCAGGGTTCGAACCCCTGATCGCGCACTAAACGATTTCAGTAACATTTTTAGATAAATGAAATTGCAAAAGAACTCTTGACGAACAATGTGATTCGTTGGGGGTTTTTTTATTGCAAAAAAAATGTATCTCAATTTCTCCCCCCAGGATCGAAGCCAGGAAAAGAAAATGAGATACAATACGTTATACATGCAGAAGAGAAGCACGTAATGATTTATTCACTTTGAAAAAAAGATCAGCTTCAAACTTTGATTTCGACCAGAAATAACAAAAACCATCCACTGGATCAACAACCACATATTCATCAAGCATTATAGTAAATTCTTTAATATCCATTAGTCCCTCCTTAATATCCAACTTCAAAAAATGAAGAATCTAATTTATAAATATCACTATGCAACATTTTTACTTCCTGGGCGAGATGTAAATAAATTTTTGTAGTCTCATAATCTTCATGTCCCATCATAAGACGAAGAAATTCCATACTACCACCACCAACAATATACGATGTTGCAAACGTATGCCGAAGCAAATGAGGATGCACACGATCAATCTCACTTGTTTTCTTAATCCTGGCAAACAGCTGCTTAATCACATTCGAGTTAATAGGCTCATTCGATCCAACCTTAACAAAAACCGAATAATCATCTTTCGGATCATAAGCACGAAACTTGATCAAATAATGAGAAAGCAACTTCTTAAGCTTCGGACAAAGGAGCACAGTCCGAAACTTAGATCCTTTACCCTTAACCGTAAGATAGTTTCCGGAAAAACTAATATTACTAAATTTGAGTGAAACAACATCACCGCAGCGAAATCCAGCATCCAGCATTAGATGAACAATGCAAAGATTACGAAGTCCGGATTCAGTACGATCATTAAACAATCCATCAATAGAATCAACTTCAACCTGAGTAAGCGGAATAACCGGATCATTATCTTTCTTAAGAAACTTGATCTTACGCAAAACATCAGGCAAACAATACCCTTCATCAATACAATAATTCAAAAAAACTTTAGCAGCCCTAAAATATGTATTAATCGAAGTATTCTTGCAACCAGTTCCACGGAGTTGGGAAAGATATGCAAGCACCAACTCACGAGAAATTACATCACACTCAATCAAATCGGGCGCTAATCCAATACGATCTGATAGAAAATTCATAAATTTTAAGATATTTTCCCGATAATACAATATAGACTTATCTGAACAATATGATTCACGATCAACAAGAAACAAGTTGTAAGCCATCTGTACATTCATATAAAAACCCTCCTTATCAGGAGATATAACCACAACTTTGCAACATTCGCCTTTACTTTTCGGCTTTTTCATGTTATAACAAAGTCAAGAGTTAAATATTATATCTCCAGAATCTTTATCTATAAGCATAAGGTTACTGGAACGCTTAACAGCATTTTCCATAGTGTCCGTCAGTTCATTCGCATTGAATTGACGGACTTTTTTTGACTTGTAGTTATATGCATCATGTAGATCATTATCATTCAGCATACACAAAGCCTCAATGCAATCTATTAAAGGATCATCAGCGTTAATACCACGGACATAAATTCCATAAGTAATAGCAGCTTTGACCGCGCGGGACTTAACCACTTCACTATTCAATTTTCTTGTATATGTCCTGACTAAAAATCTGTCCTCTTCCGGAATAAATGTATCTGTAAGTTTGCAGCTCCGAAGTGCTTTCCAGAATGCACACAGATCGCGCCGGGATTTATTTGAATCGTTTTTTCCGGGTTCATGAGGTTCAACCAACCGAAAAACCTTGCTGGTAAGATAATCACAGATCAATTTCCGGTTATCCAGAAAATCATAAATACGTTTCCCGGTCAGCTTATCCGAGTTATCAAAAAAAGGAATAAGCTCATACGATTTCGTATGTTTCCGCATTACCTGATATTCCACATTCATAACAAGGTTTACAGCCGGAGTAAGCCGATCAGCCAAAGCACGAAGCGAATCCGGGGAAATCGTTTCTTCCTGCGACAGTATCCGGCGGCACTTCTCAACATAGTGTTTCTGTCTGCCATACTCCGCGTAAAACTGCAACCGGCCAAGATCTAACGATTTCCAGCTATGTTTCAAAAATGCATATTCATAACAGTACATGTCATAGCGATTAATTAACCCATTAAAAAGCCACACCTTGAAAAACCATGGTTTATAACCTTTTTCAACCACTTCCTTGCTTTTCAGGTAAATACGTATAAAAATCTTCTGTGAACGTTTTCCCATAGCAAGATAGTCAATCTCAAAATCTTCCGATCCCTTTTTACTGGTATGCAAAACAGCATCTTTAAAACGATCCACACGCATTTTATAAAAATTCTCCGGACTGAAAAACTTTTCCGGACACTTTAAATAGTTGGAGTGCCAGCAGAAATCCACGCGGTTTTCCTGTGTAAACTCGATATCCAGCCCAAAATAATCCGCTATAGCCTTCACATACTCATATGACCGCTCATAAGCAAGTTTAACACCATACATCCAGAGCATATAACTGCGGATCTGCACGACACACTCACAAGTGTTGGACTCTCCATTATCAGCCGAGTGCGGAACCTTTGGAGCAAAAAAGATATCAAACAGTTCCGGGCATTCCAGTTTTACGTTATAAAAAAAGGCATAACTAAACGGTGTATAGTTTAAAGCGTCAGGCATACCGGGAACAAAGAATGAAACGGAAGAATTGAAAGCGTTCTGATTATCCCATTCCCGGGAGAGCGCTTCGAACTTCCTGCGGAAGTCCTTCACCTTCATATCCTTGGAATCTGCCGTGAAATCCTGTTTAAATTTAACAGCATAATAAAATGTATCAATGTTATGTAAGAACTTTTTTTGTTTAAAGTCGAACCAATAAGTGTTTTCGACTTCATCGAACTCGTTGTATACATAGGTGTCTTTTATCAATCGTACATCGACCAAAATCACACATCCTTCCATAAAATATTTTTTCGCGAAAAGCCCGTTTCGCGAAACGACAAAATTGCCGTTAAACACTGTAACCATCGGAAGTAAAAGAGAATTAGTTATGTAATTTGAGACCACGTATTACAGCCCCGTGGTCACACCCCGGGCAAGCCGCGCCGCGGGTCCCCCTCAATCCCCCGCGTCACAGCTTACCCGGGGCGTGCCGATCTCCATTTGTATCTCAAAAAATTTTCCTGGTACGTGAAGCTGCAGGAAAAATGAGATACACAAAATAAATCAAGACAACTGTTTCTGATCTGGTGCGGAAAAAAGAGCATAAGTATCATAGATCCCACTATAACGTTTCTTGAACATAAAAAACTCAGATCCGACCTTTTGCTTCATCGGGTACCAGACTTTCACAGCCACGAAGAGCTTCCCACCAAAGAGCAGGGAAAAGATCTTCCCAGCTATACCGAAATTAGAAACCTTCCTGTGAATCCATTCATATTCGATCAGGGAGCGAATCTGACGGTCAAGCATCCGGTCAAACTGCGCGACAAGGATAACTTCATAACCCAGTTTCCGGTGCTGAGTGAAAAATGCACACCATGCAGCGCGGTTTTTTTGTCCCCAGTCCCGGGCATTAAACATAATCTGGCACTCGTCTATGACCAGCAGAATTTCTCCTTCTTTTACCCTGCGCCCGACATACTCGGAATAGTTTTTTGAAAAGTTAATAAGCCGATCAACCGTCAGATCGGAGTTATCTATGTACAGATAATGACCTTTCGGGTTCTGGATACAACTAAAATCCGTTTGAAAATTTCCGATAATCGGCGCATTTTTATATTTCATCCAATTTAAAAGGCGGGACGCAAGGTGAAGGGACTTTCCAGCTCCGGGAGTCCCAGAATATAAAGAAATCATTTTTTTCTCCTTTCTATATCTCATTTCTTCTGCAGGCTGTTTCTGATCAGAGAAGCAACGTGACAATAATGAGATACATTAAGTAAATGGAATCCACTCACCAAGAATCTTCACGCCCGAAATAGCAAACTGTGAGACAACCCACGGAACCACAGCAAGAAGCCATGCGGAGCCGATAGTTACAAATGCATCCACAGGTACGAAGTAATTGATAGCAGATAAATAGTCGTTGACTTCCTCCGCCTGAATAAAAGCAAGGAAAGGACTCTCCGGAAGGATGCCACAAAGAAAGCCAACTAGAACGATCACAACGACACCTGCTACAGATATGAAAAACGGTCTAAGCATAGAAACACTCATAGTCACACCCCCTAACCACCCATTCGTTGAACGAATGTAGTAAATTTAACCGTTAAAAAGAAAAGCCCGATGATAAAAAATATTGTCATTCCCCACCGGAAAATTTTAATATATTTCCAATAATCAGCCATATCCACCTTAACCACCCAGGTATAGTTGACTGCCTTAAACGTATACTTAAACTCAAACACAGGCGCTTTCTTATCCGCTTGCATGGATTTAATCAATTCCATCATGTCCCAAGGGATGCAAAACGGAAAGAGACGCTTCCAGTTTCCGGCTTTACCTGCAGTAGATGGAATATCCGGTTCAATAAGCTCTCCGGTGTCCGGGTCAATCAGCTTACCAGTATCGGGATCAATATCATATCCGGTATCCGGATCAATATAACGTCCGGTGTCAGGATTAATCATCGGATTTTTAGATGGGTCTTTTCCCGGAACGTCAGACTCAGTATCTTTTTCAGTGTCTTTTTCTGTAGAATCCGGTTTTTTGTTCGGGAAAACAATAGGAATTGCAACAGGAAGTTTATCTTTTTCGTTATCTTTCTTCTTTTTTTCCTTATCATCCTTGTTATCCTTGTCAAAATTATAACGAGAGTTCCAAGCTTCCTCCTCCGCGTCTGTTGTAACTCTATCGTTAAGTATATCTTTCAATATATCCCAGTTTGTCTTATAGCCGACACCGGGAACATATACCGTGTTATCGTCCACGGTTTTAACTTTAGCATAGTCATTTAAAGACGTACCGTCAGTACCTGTAATTGCACCATTTTTCACAAGCCACTGATAATTTGGACTTACAGTGTAACAACTCACATCAAACATATTTTTTCTATCTCTAAAAACAGTTCCATACGCGCTAAGAAACTCAGCATATTCCTTACCCTGAAAAACATATAGTGCTTTATAACTCGTAACACCACTCTCAAAGCGGTAATCATCGACTAAATAATCAGGAGGCTCAACAAAAATTTGATAAGTCAAATTATTACAATCATATACTATATCCAATAAATAACCATCATTAACTATCTCTTTAGCGCGCATATCATCTAATAAGCCACCGCCTGTCATTGCACTAATATAAGAATTTACAGAATCAACCGAACTACAATCAAACTGATTCCCATTATCAGAATCCGCAAAAGTTGGTAGAACCTTAGCTAACAGTTCCGACAGCTTTTCCGACATGGTAACCCCGGCAGACGTAACCTTATTAGGTAAATCCTTAAACTCGTCAAACACCGTCTTATTTACCACTTCCACAGGCAGAGCAAGCGTTTTTGCTTTATTCTCGACCCATGTACAGAAGTTATCCCATACCTGTTTACCAGATACACGGTCTGGATTAGTGTAAAATTCATCTTTTAAACTAAACTGTTGTCCAGTCTCCGCAAAAAGTCCACTGATCAAGTCAAAGTATGTATAGTAAAAGAATTCTTCCATACCCGTAGCATATGCACGATAAGCAGACCCAAACAGCACAGCGGATAGAACAGCAGCAGAAAGCACCACAGGAACAACATGCCGCTTAAATATTTTTTTAAAACGCTGGAATCTATTCTTAGCGCGGTTTATCATTTTTCTAAATTTAGTTTTTTTCTTACTGAAAGGTTGTTCCATGTTTTATCCTTTCCTGTATCTCAAAAATTCCTGAAGCAATTCCTGATCGGAAAAGCAGCAACGCAACGTTGAGATACAAAAAAGGGCAAGGGCTCGAACCCTTACCCTCTCATGAGTGATACTATTTTAATTTGCAAACCAAAAA
>ENA-ORCM01000989-ORCM01000989.1-human-gut-metagenome-genome-assembly--contig:-NODE-989-length-25433-cov-6.065704_pt1 | contig 25433 bp, 22 predicted proteins | sample MGYA00242906_ERZ507928 | MGnify/ENA primary metagenome ERZ507928 (study PRJEB26167, sample SAMN06115497) | human gut metagenome | host: Homo sapiens | place: China:Shanxi | collected 2015-05-07...
GTATAAGAATATTGTCCACCCAAAAAGCACCACAATACAAATAAAATTGATTTTTCCGTCACAGAATTTTTATGTTCTATTGAATCTACCAGATAAAAATGTCGTATTACTTTCAATAGCTCTTTCGATCGAAACCATTCACCTGTTCTTGCCTTTTCTCGCGCTTCCAAAATTTGTTCTGGCTGATTGTCTTTCGACAGTTCCGAAAAGCAGGCCAACTTTTTGCACACATTCTCATATACTTCCGGGATATCTGTCACCATTAAATTCCCGTTTTCTACTTCTTCTGCCGCATCTCGGACAGCCAATAAAATAGTTTCAAACAGTCTGTCAGGGATCTCCATTTACCTTTCTCCTTTTAAAAAAACAGGAGCTATCTCTCGACAGCCCCTGTCCTCTATCATCTTTTAATTTATACCCGCACCATATCCCGGGTGATCTCACTCAGGCTGTGTGCTCCGCACATCTGCATGGTGTCGGCAAGCTCGCCTGCGATCTTATCAATGTAGCACTTGACGCCCTCTTCGCCGCCGCCATAGACCGCCGTGACGAACGGACGGGCGATGAGCACCGCGTCGGCCCCCAGTGCCAGTGCCTTGAAAACATCCACGCCGGAGCGGATGCCGCCGTCCACCAGGATCTTCACGCCGCTGCCCTTAAGAGCCTCCGCGATCTCCGGCAGGACTTCTGCAGTCGCGGGGCACTGATCCAGCACACGGCCGCCGTGGTTGGAGACGACAATGGCGGCCGCTCCTGCTTCCTTGGCCTTGAGGGCCCCCTTGACGGTCATAATGCCCTTGACGATGAACGGCTTGCCCGCCAGCGCCACGATCTCTTTCAGCTCCGCCACGCTCTTGCTGCCGGCCGGAGGGGTCATGTTCTTGAGGAACGGCAGACCGGCCGCGTCCACATCCATGGCCACGGCAAAGCAGCCGCTCTCTTTGGCCTGCTCCATCTTGGCCTTGATGGTGTCGATGTTCCAGGGCTTGATGGTGGGCACGCCGCAGCCGTTCGCCGCTCCGATGGCCTTGGTGGCCATGGTCATCACGTCGGGGTTGGTGCCGTCACCCGTAAAGGCGGTGATGCCGTTTTCCGCGCAGGCGCGCACCAGCACATCGTTATAGGTCATGTCGGTGTAGGCGTCCGAGTAGTGGAGGCTGACCGCACCCACCGGGCCTGCAAAGAACGGGTATTGGAAGCTCTGCCCAAACAGCTCCACATGGGTGTCGGGGGTGCCGTTCTCGCACAGGGTGTCCATGTTCACCCGGATGTCCGCCCACTTATTATAATTGCGGATGGCTGTGTCGCCCACGCCCTTGGCACCCGGGCCGGGGACCTGGTTTTTGCAGGCCACGCCATTGCACACCGGGCAGGCCTTGCAGTATTTGCCGATACACTGCCGCGCGTTGTTTAAAACATCAGAATAATTCATTGCATTTTCCTCCCTGTTCGTTCCTGACCCTGCGTTTTTACCAGGGTCCGCACTCTCTCTGCTCTCATCATAGTCTTTCTTTTTCCCCGCGTCAAGAGGTTTTGCAGGCGTTCGGGAGTTCCGTTCAAAAGTCGTACTACGCACCATCGTCCTTTTTGAAAAAATACAAATTTTTTTGAAAAATTGCTTGACAAAACCCCTTGTTTCAGGTATTATAGTGGAGCGCTGAGGGCCACGGCCTGAAAGCAAAACAGAAGATGTGGAAAGATGGCTGAGTTGGTCTAAGGCGCACGACTGGAAATCGTGTAACGTGTCAAAAGCGTTCTGGGGTTCGAATCCCCATCTTTCCGCCAAAACGCCCGGAACTGAAAAGTTCCGGGTTTTTGCTTTATGTGAAAATTTGAGAGGATGATAAAATGTCCATTCCGATCGCCATGCCTCGGATGAGCACTGACCCGGAGCTGACCACCGCACAATCCAAATATGTGGAAAGTCTGGCCCGGGCGGGTGCTTCCGTCCGCTGGGTGGAGCTGGCCGACCCGGACAAGGCCGTGACCGTGGCGCTGGAATGTGCCGGCCTGCTGCTGCCCGGCGGCGGCGACATTGAGCCCAGCCTCTTCGGGCAGGAGCGTGTCCCGGCCTGCGGGGAGCCCAATCCCCTGCGGGATGCCGCTGAACCCAAGCTGCTCCATGCATTCCTTGCGGCGGGCAAGCCCATCCTCGGCATCTGCCGGGGCATTCAGGTGCTGAACGCGTTCCTCGGCGGGGAGCTGTATCAGGACATCAAGCCCCTAGAGCATGTGCCTCACAACGATCACTGGGCTAAAATCCACACCGTGACCGTCCGCCGGGGCACCCTTCTGGCGGAGATCTTAAAGCAGGACACCGTTCTGGTCAACAGCCAGCACCATCAGGCAGCCAGCCGGGTGGCTCCGGGGCTGGAAATTGCCGCCCTCAGCGAGGACGGTTTCATAGAGGCGCTGGAAAAGCCGGACGCAAAGTTTTGCCTCGGGGTCCAGTGGCACCCGGAGTGGCTCAGCGAGGCCGACCCCCGCCAGCAGGCCCTGTTTGACGCTTTTGTCAAAGCCTGCCATTAAGAGGTTTTTTATGAAAATTGCGATTCTGGGCCTCAGCGGCAGCGGAAAATCCACCCTTGCCAAACAGCTGGGCAGTTTTTATCACGCTCCGGTCCTGCATCTGGACGCTGTGCACTTTCTGCCCGGCTGGGTGGAGCGCGTTCCGGGAGAGGAGGAGCAGCTGGTCACCTCGTTTCTTGACACCCACAGCAGCTGGGTCATGGACGGAAACTACACCAAAACCTGTTATGCCCGGCGGCTGGAAGAGGCAGACCAGATCATCGTCCTTGCATTCAACCGCTTTCTTTGCCTCTGGCGGGTCATCCGGCGGTGGTGGGCCAACCGGGGCGCTGTGCGGGATTCCTCCGCGCCCGGCTGTATGGAAAAGATCGACGCTGAATTCGTCTGGTGGGTCTTATATCAGGGCCGCACACCTGCCCGGATTGCCGGATACCGGCAAATTGCCCGGCAATACCCCGAAAAATTTATTTTGATCCAAAATCCCCGGCAGCTTGCACGATTTTTAAGTTCTGGTTCGTATTCTCAATAAAAGGAGGCGTTCTCTATGGCATCTTCCCGCAAAAAGCGTTCCCGTGCCGTTGTCACTCTCCTGCTCTGCCTTGCGGCAGTCTGCATCGTGGCGGCTCTTGTCCTTTACGGCCTTGCAAACCACAAGCTGAAAGCCCTGCAGCAGGGCGCGGATTTCGAGTTCACTTACGCTGTCACCTCCCAGGGCGGCACCACCCACCCGGCCCTTTACTCCATTCTGGACCAGGCCGGGGCCACAGAGGGCCGGATGACCGGCCTCTACTCCCCCGGCCAGCTGCAGCTTTATCTTTACTCCCGCAATGCCGCCACCACCGAGACCAGCGGCGACAACTTTTTCACCGATGTCTATATTGATGCAGACCAGACTCTGTTCAATGCCGGGAAGCTTTACCGGACCCTGCGGGATTCCGTCGTTTCCAGCTACCCGCTGGTAGGGACGTTCTTCCCCGAGTGGTCGCTGCCCAATTACGTCTCGCAGGCGCAGCTGGCCCAGATGCTGGGCGTCCCGGATTCTCAGGTGGCCATGCAGGACATGTCCGGCTACACCCTGAAACTGGACCCCAAATGGATCGTCCACCCGGACTACGATCCCCAGGGCTTTACTTATTTTCAGTTCCCGTCGGAGGGCGTTGGCTCCCCCACGCTGGTGCTGGGTCTGCCCCTCAAGTCTCTTCTTTTTGACGACAGCATCCCGGTGGACATCCATCTGGAGATCCCCTCCCATGATGTCTCTGTGACCCTCACGGGCTCTGTGGCCCCTGTTGTCAACAACCTCTCGGCCCCCACAGATCTCATTCAGGACAGCGACATTGCCTCGTTCGTCCAGCTGCGGCAGACGTTGGAACAGATCGCGCAGCTCGTCCAGAGCACTCTCAACGCCATCCAATAAACACACACGCCAAAACGGCAGGTTCCCCTCTAAATGGGGGCACCTGCCGTTTTTCTTCGTTCCTCTCTTTTTATCCGATCACGCGCTTCTCAGCGGTCCAGAATTTTGCCGTCCACCGAGAATGTGACCACCTGCCAGGGGATCATTTTGCCGCTGTTCTGCAGGGCCGTGACCACAGCCCGCTCCAGCCCGCCGCAGCAGGGCACTTCCATCCGCAGAACGGTCACGCTCTTGATGTCGTTCTGGCGCAGGATCTGGGTCAGCTTTTCGCTGTAATCCACATCGTCCAGCTTGGGGCAGCCGATCAGCGTCACTTTGCCCCGCATGAACTCCTGATGGACATTGGCATAGGCATACGCCGTGCAGTCTGCCGCCACCAGAAGCTTGGCCCCTGCAAAGTAGGGGGCGTTCACAGGCACCAGCTTGATCTGGCAGGGCCACTGGGCCAGCTGTGAGGGCTGACATCCCGGAGCAGCCGCGGCAGGAGCCGCTGCCTCCTCCCGGTGGAACTGGTGCATCCGGCTGCCCGGGCAGCCGTGAAATGCCGAGGCTGCGGGCTGGGCAGGAGCTGCCTGTGCAGCCGCTGCTTTTTTCTGCTTGTTTTCCAGCACAGCCTGCTCATCGTAAGCAGCGGCCTCCCGCTCGGTGAATGTAATGGCACCGGTGGGGCAGCCGGGCAGGCAGTCGCCAAAGCCGTCGCAGTAATCGTCCCGCAGCAGCTTGGCTTTGCCGTTGACAAGGCCGATGGCTCCCTCGTGGCAGGCGGTGACACAGGCACCACAGCCATTGCATTTTTCTTCGTCTATGTGAATGATTTTCCGGATCATGATAGACCCTCCTTTTGAAAGTTAACACCAGTATACCACATCTGTCAACCCCCCGGCCGTTGCCATGGCAACAGTTTTGACCTTATTCCGTTCTTTTTTCCGGCACCAGTGTCGTTACCAACCGGACCATGAGAGGCGTCAGCGGCAGCCAGATCAGGGTACAGAGGGCATTGAACAACGTGTGTGCGTTGGCGATCTGCCGCGCGATAATTTCCAGCTCTTCTCCCTCCGGCGGCAGCAGCTCCACCAGCCGCACGAACCACGGCAGGGCCAGCAGGCAGACCAGTGACCCCGAGAGGTTAAAGCAGCAATGGGCGGCCGCCGCCCGTTTGGCGTCCCGGGTGCCGCCCGCCGCCGCTAAAATCGCCGTAATGGTCGTGCCGACGTTATCCCCCAGCAATACCGGAACGGCCCCGGCCAGCCCCAGCAGGCTGTGCACCCCGTCCGGCCCGGCCTGCTGTGCCACGCCCTGCAGCACGCCGATGGTAGCCGAGCTGCTCTGCACCACCAGCGTCATCCCCAGCCCCAGCAGCAGACCCCAGAGCGGCTTTTCCCGCACCTGCGCCATCCAGGCCTCAAACTCCGGGCGGAGGGCCAGCGGCTCCACCACGCTCTGGATCTGCTCCATCCCCGCAAAGAGCAGCCCGAATGAAAACACCGCCGTCCCCATCTGCCGCCCCCGCTTTGTCCGGGCCACTGCACAGAGAAAAAAGCCCCCGAACAGCACCAGCCCCAGCATTTCCTCCACCCGGAATGCCAGCAGCTGGGCCGTGACCGTGGTGCCGATGTTGGCCCCAAAGATGACTGCCACCGCCTGGGGCAGCTCCAGCAGCCCGGCGCTGACAAACCCAATGACCATGACCGTGGTGGCCGAGCTGCTTTGCATCACTGCCGTGACCACCATCCCGGCCAGCGCCCCGGTCAGCGGGGTGCGGGTCAGGGCTGCCAATGCCCGCCGCAGCCGCTCCCCCGCTGCCTGCTGCAGTGCCTCGCTCATCCGGTCCATTCCAAACAGAAACAGCGCCAGCCCGCCAAACAGTGGTAAAATCTCTGTCCTTTCCGTGATCCTCCCTCCCTTTTGGGTTCTGCTGCCATTGTATGGCCCGGGCGCATAAAAAGAACCGGGAGCGCTTCTCCATCCGGAAAAGTCCTCTCGGTTCTTTGTCTTTCCTGCATTATTTTGCAAACAGGCCCATACTGACAGCCCGGACCACCAGGCCCAGCACCACCGCCGCCACCAGCACCACGGCCATTTTGCGGCTGTAGTGCACCCGGCGCTGCTTTTTGCGGCCGCTACTGCGGCTGCGGGAGCCATTGCCCCGGCCCGCACTCCGCCCGCTGTTTGTGCGGCGGGCATTTCCGCTGCGGGAACTTCCGCTGCCGCGGCTCTGGCTGCGGGGCTTTGTGCCATTCCGGTTTCGCGTGCTGGCACGGGGCTCTTCTTCCTCTGCCTTGGCCGAGGCCAGCGGCTTTTTGGCCCCGCAGCGGCTGAGGAAATCCTCCGCCATCCGGTAATACTGCTCCAGCTCACTGGTCTTGAACGCCGTGCCCGCATAGCCCTCTTCCAGGCTCTCGATGGCCTCATTGAAGAGGATGGCCGCCTGGGTGCCATCGGTGCGGTCCGCCGCGTGGGCGGCTTCGTTGCGGGCCGTGCGCACCGCGTTGCAGGCCCGGCGGGCCGCCGAGGGGTGCGGCGTATTGCCCAGCAGGTCCAGAGGCTTGGCCGCGTCTTTTTCCGGATCCAGCAGCACCCGCATACACAGGGTGGTATCCAGCTGCTGCCAGCTGGTCTTTCCGCTCAGGTCCGGCATTCGGTCGTAGTAATCCGGGCTTTCTTTCTGGCGCTGGGCCAGGTGCTTGAGCAGGGCATCCAGGCTGTGGGCCCCGGGCTTCTGCTCCCAGTGCCAGCGCAGCAGCTTGCGGCTGATCTCATCGCAGGCCGTCTTGATCTCAAACGCCGCTTGTAACGTCTCGTCTACCATATTGCCACTTCCTCGATTTGAAATAAAACCTCTCAGGCCGCGCTTTGGCGCGTCCAGCTATCCTCCCTCTGTCGCTGGCGCGACATCTCCCTCCGGCCGGAGGGAGTCTGTCCTGGCAGGGGAGCCAAATAGCAGTTGCAACAAAAAAGCGGAGGAAACGCTCACCGCCTCCTCCGCTGCTGTTTTACAGGATAAACTGATAATACACAAAGCCCCACAGCGCAATGCCTGCGCAGATGATGGCCGTGATGGGCGGAACCCAGCGGATAAGGGTCTCAGCGATGCTGTCACGGGAGTCCGCTTCCTCCTCGTAGTCGTCCTCATCCATGGGCTGCGGCTCCGGAGCGCGCTGCGGTGCCGGGGCAGCGTCCCGCACGGCGGCAGGCATCACACGGGTGCCCTCGTCGTCCGGCCGGGCCGCGCGGGCAGCAGGCTGGTAGTTCCGTGCATCCAGGATTCGGGTCTGCTCTCCGGCTTCCACCGGTTCCAGCGGCGGCGCAAAGGAGGCCGCCTGCTCCACATGGGGGCGGGCAGGCATGACCCGGGTCGCCTCTTCCTGGGCCGCGCTGCTCATGATGCGGGTAGGCTCTTCCTGCGCGGCAGGTTGAACGGGCCGCACCGGTGCTTCCGGCTGGGCAGCGGGCACGGGGTCCGGCTGCTCCGGCTGGAGCAGGGTGTTCAGGGCGTTCTGCAGCAGGATGCGGTCACAGCCGCACTCGGTGCAGTATACGGTATCCTCTTCTTTCGGGTGGAACGCGCCACAGGCGCAGTACCAGCCGTTTTCAAATACCTGGGGCATATACTTCAGGCCCTGACGGTTCATCCGGGCCTCCAGTGCTTTCTGCAGCTCGGGGCTCAGGCGGCGGGGGGCCGGCAGGCGCACCCGCTTGATGGCGTCCAGATGGACCACCCGCTTGCCGTTGTAGACGTTCTTGAGGGAAACATCCACACTGGTGATGGCTTTCTGGGTCACAAACACGGCATCGTCCATGCCAAAGCTCTCGCCGGGCTTCACGGCAATGTCACGATACTCAAACTCGTCCTCGCAGAGGATGATGCCGTCCACGCCCTTGCACTTGAAATGGATCTCCAGGGCTGTCAGCGTCACCTTGGAAATATTCTTAAAGGTCAGGCAGACCGCGTGCTCACCGCTGCTCTCGCCCTTGAGCAGCTCCACGCAGACAAACTGCACCGGGCTGCCCGGGGTGTAGTAATTGGCGCGTGTCCGTGCGACCGGGTCAAAATTTTCCTCCACAACACTCTCCCCTTTCCGGGTTTATTCTTCGGGTTTCTGGGCCGGAGTCTCCTCTGCCGGAGTCTCCACGGGCCGGGCCTGTTCCGCCATCTCGGCGGGCTCTGCCGGTTCGGCGGGCTCTGCCGGTTCTACCGTGGTCTGAGCCGGCTGGGCAGGCTCTTCCGCCTTGGGCTCCTCGTCGTCACGGGGGGCCAGGGTGCCGCCCGCCATCACGGTGTTGAACTCCTGCTCGTTGAGCTTTTCGCGCTCCATCAGGGCCTTGGCCAGCGCGTGCAGCTGGTCGATGTGCTCCGTCAGGGTGCGGCGGCAGGTCTCGTAGGCCTCGTCGATGATATCCCGCATCTCGCTGTCGATCTCGGCAGCGGTGGTCTCACTGTAGCCCTTGCCCTGTGCAAAGTCACGGCCCAGGAACGTCTCTTCCTGAGAGGTACCGTACACCACCGGGCCCAGCCGCTCGGAGAAGCCGTACTTGGTGATCATCTGGCGGGCAATGTTGGTGGCCTGCTGCAGGTCATTGGAAGCACCCGTGGAGATGTCCTCCAAGATCAGCTGCTCGGCCACACGGCCGCCCAGGCTGGAAACGATGTCCTCAAACATCTCGCCCTTGGTCACATAGCTGCGGTCTTTCTCGGGCAGATACATGGTGTAGCCGCCAGCCTGGCCGCGCGGGATAATGGTGATCTCATGCACACGGGGGTGGTGCTTGCAGTAGAAGCCCGCCACCGCGTGGCCTGCCTCATGGTAGGCCGTGAGCTTTTTCTCTTCGGGGGTCACGACACGGCTCTTCTTCTCCGGGCCGGCCATCACTTTCATGGATGCTTCCTCGATGTCTTCCATCGTGATGGCCTTGCGGCTGCGGCGGGCAGCCAGCAGGGCAGCCTCGTTGACGAGGTTTTCCAGGTCAGCGCCCGCAAAGCCCGCGGTGCGCTGCGCGATGACTTTCAGGGACACATCCGGAGCCAGTGGCTTATTCTTGGTGTGGACTTTCAGGATCTCCTCACGGCCCTTGACATCGGGCAGGCCCACATAGACCTGACGGTCAAAGCGGCCGGGACGGAGCAGAGCCTTATCCAGAATATCAGCACGGTTGGTAGCGGCCATGACGATGACGCCATCGTTGGCCTCAAAGCCATCCATCTCCACCAGCAGCTGGTTCAGGGTCTGCTCGCGCTCGTCGTGGCCGCCGCCGAGGCCGGCACCACGCTGACGGCCCACCGCATCGATCTCATCAATAAAGATGATGCAGGGCATGGTCTTCTTGGCCTTGTCAAACAGGTCGCGCACACGGGAAGCACCGACACCGACGTACATCTCCACGAAATCCGAGCCGGAGATGGAGTAGAACGGCACGCCGGCCTCACCGGCACAGGCGCGGGCCAGCAGGGTCTTACCGGTACCCGGAGGGCCCACCAGCAGCACGCCGTGGGGGATGCGGGCACCCAGCGAGTTGAATTTATCCGGGCTCTTGAGGAATTCGACCACCTCTTTGAGCTCTTCTTTCTCCTCGTCTTCGCCCGCCACATCGGCAAAGGTAGCGGTCTTTTTGTTTTCCCGCTCGTCCTTGACCTTGGCCTTGCCCACGTTCATGATACCGCCGCCGGCACCGCCGCCGCGCATCATGGAGAAGAGCAGGAAACCTGTGCAGCCCAGCATCCCCAGATAGAACAGGATCTCCATCCAGGGGATGGTCTCCTTGAGGGAGGTGTAATCGTACTCCATGGGAGCCGTGGGGTTGGCCGCGTCATAAGAATCAATATAACTCTGCACGTTCTCAATGAAAACGTAGGCATAGGGCAGCTTGTAGCGGACAGTCACGGTACCGTCCGAGTTCTTCTCCGCGGCCGTGGAATCCGCCGACGAAGACGACAGCATCCCGGACAGCAGGCCGCCCGTGGACTCGGTCGCCGATGCGCTGGTGGCATCCGGCAGGTCCAGGTCGCCCTCTTTCAGCGTCAGGGTAATGACGCTGGTGTTGCGGTCCAGGGTGAATTTGGTGACCTGATTGTGCTCAAAGTAGTGCACCACCGTCGAGTAGCTCATGGTAGAGCCGCCGGACATACCCGTGCCGCTGGTGAACACCGACCAGATCATCAGCACCGCTGCCAATGCCAGCGCAAAGATCAGCGGGTTAATACGAGGTCTTTTTGGTTGCAAGAATGATCAACTCCAGTTCTGGTAATGTTTTTATTTCTCGTAAACGCAGGGTTTGAGGATGCCGATATACGGCAGGTTGCGGTATTTTTCGTCGTAATCCAGGCCATAGCCCACCACGAACTCATCCGGCACCTGGAAACCCTCGTAATCCGGCTTGATGTCCGCCTTGCGGCGGCTGGGTTTGTCCAGGATGGTGCAGATCTTCACGGAATTGGGGTGGCGCATCTTGAGCATGGGCACCAGGTTGGAGAGGGTGATGCCCGTGTCCAGAATGTCCTCCACGATCAGCACGTCCTTACCGGACAGGTCGCCGTCCAGGTCTTTGATGATCTTGACCAGGCCGCTGCTGCTGGTGTTGCTGCCGCCGTAGCTGGACACGACCATGAAATCAATGCTGCAGGGGATGCTCACCGCCCGCATCAGGTCGGCCATAAAGACCACGGAGCCTTTCAGGATGGAAACGAGAACAAGGTTTTTGCCCTCATAGTCCCTGCTGATCTGTGCGCCCAGCTCCCGCACCTTGGCCTTGAGCTCTTCTTCGGAGACCAGAACGTTCTTGATATCGTCATGCATACTCATGATTCTACTTCCTCCATTGTTTGCAGTTCCAATTGCAAAACCAGCGTGCTGCCCGTATCCGGGGCAAGGCCAGCGGCAAAGCCTGTGCCGTGGACCCAAAGCACCTCGCTGCCTGCTGCCAGAAGCGGCAGGCCAGCCCGCTGCCGGGGCGGGATCCCCGCCTCGTTCATCCATTTGCGCAGCTCCTTGCCCACGCCCCGGCCTGCCGGGTGGAAACGGTCTCCCGGCTGACGGCAGCGCAGAACAAGAGCAGGATACAACGTAGTTATTTTAGCATAATCCGCTTGATTTTTTAAGTCTTTTTTATGAACACCCTGTATTTTTTCTTCAAATGGGGCCGGAACCACCCGGATTTTCAGCTTTTGGCCTCCGGGCAGGGGATATTCGGCCCCATCCGTGGGGAAAAACGGCTCATAAAATCCGGTGTTCTCCGGGCAGGCATCCGGCGTTTTTTCCCGCCAGAATGTCCCTTCCCCGGCGCGGAACCGGATCTTTCCGGTCAGCTGCACCGCCCCGCTGCCTTTCTGCACCAGTGCTTCCAGCAGGCGGATGTATTTTTCCTCGGCGTCCCGCACCGGGGCCATCAGGCTGTGGAGGGCGGTTTCCAGGATGAGCGGGTCGGCCTTTTGCAATGGTTCCAGCGCCCAGACGCCCTCCCCGGCCTCCCGCGCGTACCGCGCCCCGGCGGGGAGCTTTGGGGGCAGCCGCTGCCCGGCCTCTTCCAGCAGTGTCGCCGCCTGCCGGGCAAAATAGGCGTCTGCCCGGGCGGCTTTCTCGCAAAAGCGGGCCAGATTTTCCTCCGCCGCCTCGTTGACCGAGCCAAGAGCCGGGAGGGCGGCGTGGCGCAGGCGGTTGCGGGCGTAGTCATCCCCCGTGTTCGTCTCGTCCGTCACCCAGCGCTGCCCGCGGGCCGTGCAGACAGCCTCCGTCTCTGCCCGGGTCAGGCCCAGCAGAGGGCGGCAGTAGCCGGGGCGTTTGGGGCGGATGCCCCCTGCCCCGTGCAGCCCGGTGCCCCGGGCCAGCCGGAACAGCAGCGTCTCTGCCTGGTCACTTGCAGTATGGGCCGTCGCAATGCAGTCTATCCCCTCCTGCCGCAGCTGTTCAAAACAGGCGTAGCGGAGGCGGCGGGCCCAATCCTCCCCGGCATGGGGCGGCACCGTAAAGCCAACCTCCGCCGGGCGGAAGACCCGCAGCGGCAGGCCCAGCTCCGCGCAGGCCTCTCGCACAAAAGCTTCGTCCCGGTCGGCCGTCTCCCCCCGCAGGCCGTGGTTGACATGGCAGACACTCAGCACAAAGCCGGACTCTGCCTGTAAGGCCAGCAGCAGGTGCAGCAGGGCCATGCTGTCGGCCCCGCCGGACACCGCCGCGGCCAAGTGCAGCGGCTTTCCGGCTGCCAACGGCGTCAGCAGCGCCTCAGCCTCGCAAAACGCGCGGACACGCTGCAAAATGCCGGAAAAATCGTCGTGTTTCATCAGCGTTTGAAGTCCACATCCATAAAGCGGGTGTGGGCACCATCCCAGCCCAGCGGCACGGTACTGGTCTCACCGTGGCGGTTTTTGGCCACGATGCACTCGGCCGTGTCGGCATCCACCTCGGCCCCGTCCGGGTTCTGGCTGGCATAATAGGAATCACGGTAGAGGAACAGCACGCAGTCTGCATCCTGCTCGATGGAGCCGGAATCACGCAGATCGGACAGCTGGGGGCGGTGGGAGGAGTTGTTGCCCTGCTTTTCCACCGCACGGGACAGCTGGCTCAGCGCGATGATGGGCACATTCATCTCTTTGGCCATGATCTTGAGGTTTCGGGTGATGGAGCTGATCTCCTGTACACGGTTCTCGGTGCGCTGGCCCGTGGTCATCAGCTGCAGATAGTCAATGACGATGAGGCCCACATTGGGGCGGCTGGGGTCCTGGTTCACCCGGCGGATCTTGGCTTTCATCTCGGTGATGGTGATGCCCGAGGTGTCATCCATATAAATGGGCGCGTCATGGAGCTTCTCGGTGGCAAGGGCCAGGTACTCCCAGTCCTCCGCCCGGAGGGCGCCGGTGCGGAACGCCTGGCTGTCGATGCCGGCCTCCGCCGAGAGGATCCGGTTGGTCAGCTGCTCCTTGGTCATTTCGAGGCTGAAGATGGCCACCGGTACTTTCTGCTGCATGGCTACACGGGTGGCAATGTTCAGCGCAAAACTGGTCTTGCCCATACCGGGGCGGGCAGCCAGAATAATAAGGTCGCCGCGGCCAAGGCCGGTGAGCACAGTGTCCAGCAGGCGGAAGCCTGTAGGGATGCCCTTGTACTTATCGGCATCCGGGCCGCTGATCTTCTGCAGATTGGTCAGCGTTTCCACCATGCTGGAAGAAAGGGGCGTCAGGGCGCTGGAATCCCGCCCGGAGCGGATCTCATAAATGCGCTGCTCGGCGTTTTCCAGCAGCAGGTCCGCGTCCGGCTCGTCGCCCGCATCCTGCAAGATATCTTTCGCCACACCCATGAGCTGGCGGACCAGATATTTTTCCTGCACGATCTGGGCGTAGGCTTTCACGTTGGAGATGCTGGGCACCGTCTCGGCCAGACCGGTCAGGTAGACTTTCGCCTCGTCCGCGCTGGGAAACACGCCGTCTGAGATGACCGCGTCCAGCAGGGTGACGAAATCAATGGTCTGGTCGCTGGTAAAGAGCCGGAGCATCTCGGAGTAGATCTGGGCATTCTGCCGGGTGTAGAACATCTCAGGCCGGATAATCTCAACCAGGTCGGTCAGTGTCTCCGGCTTGAGCAGCACCGCGCCCAGCACGCTCTGCTCGGCCTGCATGTTGTAGGGCAGATTGATGCCCACGCTTTCCAGATTCAGTTCATTGGAGTAATGTCGTTCGTTCGGCATGATCGTTTCCTCTGGGTCTCATACTACAAAAAGCGCCCCCTGCCGTGAGGGGGCGCAGACAGGCTTTTTCAGATCAGGCCTGCTCCACTTCCACTTGAATTTTGAACGAAGCCACCACACCGACATGCAGGCGGACTTTGGCGTTGAAAACGCCCGCATCCTTGATGTCCTTGGTTTCCAGCTCGATCTTCTTTTTATCAATGGCGGTGCCGGCCAGTTCGGAGAGGGCTGCCGCCACTTCTTTGCCGGTGACCTTGCCGTGCAGGCGGCCGGAAGCGCCGCCCTTGGCCTTGATCGTCACGGTCTTGCCGTTGATCTTCGCAGCCACTGCCTGAGCAGCGGCCACGTTCTCTGCCTCATGGAAGTCCGCAGCCTCTTCCTTGCCGCGGGCAATATTCACCGCGCTGGCATCGGCCACAGCCGCCAGCTTGCGCGGGAACAGAAAGTTGCGGGCGTAGCCGTCGGAGACCTCATGGATCTCGTCCTTTTTGCCAATGCCCTTGACGTCCTGCTTCAGAATCACTTTCATGATGTTATCCCTCACTTCTCACCGGAGAACCGGTGCAGTTTTGTAGCTCTAGTATACCGCAATTGCAATTATTCGGCAAGCTCTTTCTCCGCGACGCTCAGTGCCACCTCAATGACCTTGTCCATATCGTAGTATTTGTACTCGCCCAGGCGGCCGCCGAAGAGGACCCCCGGCTCCGCATCGGCCAGCTGCTTGTAGGCAGCATACAAAGCGCCGTTCTTCTCATCATTGACGGGGTAGTACGGCTCGTCGCCCTTTTTCCACTCAGCACTGTACTCCCGGCTGATAACGGTCTTGGGCTGGGTGCCAAACTCAAAGTGCTTGTGCTCAATGATGCGGGTGTAGGGTGTCTCGGCGTCGGTGTAGTTCACCACGGCGTTGCCCTGATAGTTGTCGGTGTCCAGCACCTCCGTCTCAAAGCGGACGCTGCGGTACTGCAAAGCACCCAGCTTGTAATCAAAGTAGGCGTCCACCGGGCCAGTGTAGACGATCTTATCCGCCAGCTTGTCCAGCTCCGCCTTGCGGGCCAGGTAATCCACACCCAGCTCAATCTCCACGCCGTCCAGCATCTTCTCCACCATGGCCGTGTAGCCGCCGTTGGGGATTCCCTGATACAGAGCGTTAAAATAGTTGTCGTCGTAGGTAAAACGGACGGGCAGCCGCTTGATGATGAACGCGGGCAGCTCGGTGCAGGGGCGGCCCCACTGTTTGCCAGTGTAGCCCTTGATGAGCTTCTCGTAGATGTCGGTGCCCACCAGACTGATGGCCTGTTCCTCGAGGTTCTTCGGCTCGGTGATGCCTGCCTCGGCCCGCTGCTGCTCGATCTTTGCTTTTGCCTCGGCGGGAGTCACCACGCCCCACATCTTATTGAACGTGTTCATGTTGAACGGCAGGTTGTAGATCTCGCCGTGGTAGTTGGCCACCGGGCTGTTGGTATAGCGGTTGAACTCTGCAAACTGGTTCACATACTGCCACACAGCCTTGTTGTTGGTGTGGAAAATATGGGCACCGTAGCGGTGGACATGGATGCCCTCCACGCTCTCGGTGTAGATGTTGCCCGCAATGTGGTCCCGCTTGTCAATGACGAGGCAGCGCTTGCCTGCCTTTTTGGCCTCATGGGCAAACACCGCGCCGTACAGGCCCGCGCCCACGATGAGATAATCATACTGCTTCATGGCTTGTTATCCTTTTTCTTTGGTTCCGCGTCCGCCTCGGAAGAAGTCTTCTTCTGGGATTCGCGGTATTGGTCGATGGCGGTCTGGATGCGTGCCCGGGCCGCCTCCGGGGTGATATGCTTGAGCTGTGCCGCCGCCATGGTCTGGTGGCCGCCGCCGCCCAGAGACTCCATGATGACCTGCACGTTGACCGCGCCCAGGCTCCGGGCCGAGATGTTCACGCCCGTGCCCACCTGCACCGCCACAAAGCTGGCCTCCACGTTCTGGATGGTCAGCAGGTCGTTGGCGGCCTGCGCAATGGCTACCCGGGCCTCCGGGGGTACTTCCCCGCTCACCGAGACGGCACAGTTTTTGTACATCTGGGCCGCCTCCACAAGGTCGGCCTTGGCGTTGTACTCCACCATGGTCACATCAAACAGCTGGCGCACCCGCTCGGTCTCCGCGCCGTAGCGGCGGAGGGCGGCCGCGGCCTCAAAGGTCCGCACGCCGGTGTGGAGGGTAAAGTCTCTCGTATCCAGCATGATGCCGGCCAGCAGGCCCTCAGCTTCCACCCGGTTGGGCTTGTCATCCCGCTCACCCACATACTGCAAAAGCTCCGTGACCAACTCACTGGCAGAGGAGGAGTAGGGCTCGTGGCAGACAAGGGCCGGGTTCTCAATAAAGCCCACGCCCTTGCGGTGGTGGTCGATGACGGCCACCTTGCCGCATTTTTCGAGAATTTCTTTGCTCTCTACCAGATTGACCTGGTATGTATCCACCACGATGCACAGCGTCCGCTTGGAGATGATGGGCAGTGCGCCTTTGGGGTCGATGAAATCGTCCTCCTGCCCGGCGGCAACGAGAGCATTGATCAGGCTGGACGCCAGCGTGGCATCCCGGCGGACCGCGATAACGGCCGGCACATCACAAATTTTGCAGATGCGGAGCACACCCTCGGCAGAACCGATGGCGTCCAGGTCACTCATCCGGTGGCCCATGATGACCACATGGTCAGCCTCCTTGATGAGCTTGACCAGCTGGTCGGCCACAATGCGGCTGCGCACCTTGCTGCGCTTTTCCACGCCATGGCTGACGCCGCCGTAGAACGTAAAGCCGTCCGGCGTCATCTCGGCGGCCTGGTCGCCGCCGCGGCCCTGCGCCATATCCAGCGCCTGCACCGCCATGTCCTGGGCCTCCCGCAGGGTCTTGGCCCCGCGGCCAATGCCGATGGAGAGGGACAGGTTCACACTGGGGTCAAGGGCGCGGATCTTATCCAGCACGTCGTAGCCCCGCTTGGCAAACTGCTCCAGCTGGCGCTCCTCCACCACCGCGATGTAGCGGCCGCTGGCCACCCGGCGCAAAAAGCCCGTGCCCCGGCCGATCATCTCTTCCAGCACCCGGTTGATGCCCTCCAGCAGGCGGGCGCGCTCGCTGTCCAGCATGTCGCTGAACACATCGTCGTAGCCATCCACCAGAAAGACGAGGTAACCCGGGCGGCTGGCTTTATACTCCGCCTCCACCCGACGCAGGGCGGTCTCCTCATTGAAGACCACCAGCGTCATCGTTTCAGCATCGCCGGGCACGGTGGAGCTGTGGGCAGACCACACGCCATCGGCCAGGGTCAGCTGCTGGCCCTGCCGGGTACGGGCAAGCTGCAGGTCCAGCCCGGGGATGATCTTCTGCACCCGGCTCACCAGCAGGTCCTGCCCGCCCAGAATCCGCTGGCGGAACTCTTCGTTGTACCAGAGCACCGTCTCGCCCGAAAGAAGTGCCACGGGCTGGGAGAGGGGCTCCAGGCTGAATTTTGTTTTCGATTTTGTAAAGTCGCCGCCACAGACCCAGCGTGCCAGCTGACTGCGGAGGCGGTAGCGGAACAGGCCCATGCCAATGCACCAGGCCGCTGCCAGCACCACCAGTACCGGCCAGATGGCTGGGCGCTGCACCAGCAATACCAGCATCAGCAGGACACACAGAATCGCCAGACAGGCGGTGAGCATCTCCAAAGTCCATCTTGGTTTTTGTTTCATCAGATCATATGCCTCCTGGCGGGCCTGCTCCTGCACAGCAGGGCCCGGTCGATCAGACCTCCATCAAAATGGGGAGGATCATGGGGCTGCGCTTGGTACGGCGATAGATATAGCTGCTCAGCGCCTCGCGCACACGGGTCTTGACGCTGTTCCAATCCCGCACATGCTCTTCCACGCAGCGGTCCAGCGCCGATTCCACAATGCTCTGGGCACCGTCCATCAGGCTCTCGTTCTCCCGCACATAGACAAAGCCGCGGCTGACGAGGTCGGGGCCAGCCAGTACCTGGCCGGTCTTGCTGTCCACAGTGGCCACGATGATGACGAGGCCGTCCTCGGAGAGGTGCTTGCGGTCCCGCAGGACCACATTGCCAACGTCACCCACGCCCGGGCCGTCCACCATGACGGCACCGGCGGTGACAGGCTCGCCCAGCTTGATCTCATCCCGGCTGAGGATGACGTTGGAGCCGTTCTCCGCAATGAGGATGTTGCTGGTGGGGATGCCCAGGCTGGCGGCGGTCATGGCGTGCTTTTTGAGCTGCTTGTACTCGCCGTGCACGGGCAGGAAATACTTGGGTTTGGTCAGGGTGAGCATCAGCTTCTGCTCCTCCTGGCAGGCGTGGCCGGAAACGTGGACATCGTACATGCCCTCGTAGATGACCTCCGCACCCAGCAGCAGCAGGCCGTTGACGATCTTGGTCACGCTCTTCTCGTTGCCGGGGATGGGCTTGGCCGAGATGATGATGAAATCGCCGGGGCCCACCCGCACCTGACGGTGGCTGCAGGAGGCCATGCGGGAGAGGGCGCTCAGGGGCTCGCCCTGGCTGCCCGTGGTCACCAGCACCACCTGCTCCGGCGGGTACTGGTTGAGCTCATCCACGCTGATGAGAGTCCCCTCCGGGATGTGCATATAGCCCAGCTCCTGGGCCATGGCCGTGTTGTTGACCATGCTGCGGCCGCTGAACGCCACCTTGCGGCCATCCTCCACAGCCAGATCAATGATCTGCTGCACGCGGTAAATGTTGGAGGCGAACGTCGCAATGATGATGCGCTTGTTCTGGGCGCGGGCAAACAGGCTGCGCACACCTGCCGCCACTTTCTGCTCCGTGGCCGTAAAGCCCGGGCGCTCCGCGTTGGTGGAATCGCTCAGCAGGGCCAGCACGCCTTTCTGGCCGTACTCGGAGAGCGTGGTCAGGTCGGTGGGGCCGCAGGCCAGCGGGGTGTAATCGATCTTGAAGTCGCCCGTCTGGATGATGGTGCCCGCCGGGCTGTCGATGGCAAAGGCCACCGAGTCCGGGATGGAGTGGTTGACATGGATGGGCTCCACCGTGAAGCAGCCCAGCTTGATCTTCTGCTTGGGCACGATCTCCACAAACTTGGTCTTGCCGGCCAGGCCGAACTCCTCCAGCTTGTTCTTGATGAGGCCGCAGGTCAGGCGGGTGCCGTAGATGGGCAGATCAAATTTCTGCAGCAGATACGGGATGCTGCCGATGTGGTCCTCATGGCCGTGGGTGATGAGCAGGCCCTTGATCTTCTCCTTATTCTGTACCACGAACGTGAAATCGGGGATGACCATGTCCACGCCGAACATATCACTGTCCGGGAAGACGAGGCCGCAGTCCACAATGATCATATCGCCGCAGCACTCGTACACGGTCATGTTCTTGCCCACTTCTCCCAGGCCGCCCAGCGGATAGATGTGGATGGGCACAGCGGCCTCCTTGGGCTGCTGCGGGCGGCGGGGACGCCGCGAATAATAGGGGCGGCGGGTGCGGGGGCGCTTCTCGCCGCTGTTGTCACCGGCCCGGTTCTGGGCGGGCGCGGGGTTCTGTTCTTTAACCTGTGCCATTCGTACCTCCAAAAAACAAATCGCAGAACACGGCCCACCCCACCCGGGAGCGGCCGTCTTTTCTGCACAGGGAAGCATAAAATAAGCATCTGCTTCCGTTGGATGCATCCGTATAGAATTTATCCTGTCAGCGCCTTTTTTAAAGCCTGCTGGTGGTTCCGAAACAAGCTCTCTGCCTTTCCAGTCCATCTGTTCGATGCGACCGCGGCACTTATCCGGGAACGCCGTGAGCGCGCACTTACAGCGCGCCCCTATACGCATTTCGTTGCCATCAGTATAGTATTTCTCAGCGTTTTTGTCAATTCCAAGGTTTGGCAGGCCGGGCGGGGTCTATGCACTTTCCTCTTGACAGAACGTGTAAAATGGCTCTAAATAGAAGCAGTAAAAATTTACACACCGGGAGAAACGCATGAAACAGGTTGAAATTTACACCGACGGCGCGTGCAGCGGCAACCCCGGCCCCGGCGGCTGGGGCGCGGTGCTGCGGTATCGGTTCAATGGCAAAGTGTACGAAAAAGAGCTCAGCGGCGGCGACGCCAGCACCACCAACAACCGGATGGAGCTGACGGCCTTTATCGAGGCCCTGCGCCAGCTCAAGGAGCCGTGCGAAGTGCGCCTGTGCTCCGACAGCCAGTATGTTATCAACGGGCTGGAAAAAGGCTGGGCCAAGGGCTGGAAGCGCCGGGGCTGGAAAAAATCCGATGGCTCCCCTGCCCTGAACCCGGACCTCTGGGAGCAGGCACTGGAGCAGGAAGCACGGCACAAACTCACATACATCTGGGTCAAGGGCCACGCGGGCCACCCGGAAAACGAACGCTGCGACCAACTGGCCGTGGCACAGAGCCAGGCACATGGCGGGAGGCAGGGACGATGAGCGACACTTTTTTGCCCGGCAGCGGGTTTGATACCTACGAGCAGCAGGACAAAGTGCTGGTAGGCCTGGGCGGCGGCACGGCAGCCAAAGTAGCCGTCCGTATTTTGCAGCAGCAGGGCTTTGCGGTAGCGGGTGCCGTCGTGAAGCTCTCTGCCGAAGAAGAGCCTCTGGTGCAGTCCGCAAAAGAGGCCGCAAAGGCCCTTGGCATCGAGTGTGCCACCCTCAACGCCGAGGCGCTGGCGGCCCAGGGTGCCGCAACGGAGGACGCCCGCCTCTCTGCCCTGCTGACGGCGGCAGACAAACTGGGCATCCAGTACATCGCCACCGGGCACTTTGCCCAGGTGGAGACCGGGGCCGACGGCATCAGCCATATCTACCCGCCGGAAGACCCTGCCCAGGACGAGAGCGATGCTCTTGCCGCCCTGCCGCAGGATATCCTGGCCCGGCTCATCTTGCCGCTGGGGTCCTTCACCCCGGAGGATGTGCAGGAGATGGCCGCGGATTTTAACGTTTGACGCACACAAAAAGGCTCTGGGTCTTGCGATCCAGAGCCTCTTCTTTTTATTGATTCAATGATCACACGGACTGCTGCGGGTGGACGATATCACGCCAATCCAGGTCGCCGCGCTCCAGGCCGTGGATGAGCACCTCAGCGGTGGCGATGTTGGTGGCCATGGGGATGTTGTGCACATCGCACAGGCGCAGCAGGGTCATCTCATTGGGCTCACTGGGTTTTGCATTGATGGGGTCGCGGAAGAACAGCAGCAGGTCCACCTCATTGCAGGCAATGCGGGACGCGATCTGCTGGTCACCGCCCTGAACCCCTGCCAGGAAGCGCTGCACCTGCAGGCCCGTGGCCTCTGCGATCATCTTGCCAGTCGTCCCGGTGGCCACCAATTTATGCTGGCTCAAAATCCGGCAGTACGCCGTACAGAACTGAACCATCAGCTCCTTTTTGGAGTCATGCGCAATCAGTGCAATCGTCATCGGTCAACCTCTCCTTTTACCTCTCCCAGCTCTATTTTCTCTCTAGGGCATCGTATTGCATATATCATAGTATCACAGTTTCCGTCATTTTACAACTGTTTTTTGGGCATTTCCGCTGGTTTTTCTAGTTTTTTCACCAAATCCGCGTTACAGCGCCTTATGCCGCCGGAGCCGCCGCGGGTTCCGGCGCGGGAGCCGTCTCCCCTGCCGTGTCCGTCTCATCGGCTGCGGCGTCGCCGTCCACAGCCTCTGTCTTCGGATCGTCTACCGCCGGGTCGGCGGTCTCGGGTTCGTCCACCGTCAGGGTGCCGTTCTCCATGGCGAAGTAGGCGTCAAAAATATCCGCCACCAGCTGGCCGGTACGGGCACCGGCACCGCCGTATTCCACCACGATGCCAATGGCGATCCGCGGGTCTTCCACCGGGCCATAGGCGATCATCGTCGCGTTGGTGTAATGCTTGCGGGTGCTGCCGGCGTAGTAGCTCTCACTGCGCTGGGGACTGCCCGTTTTGCAGGCGATGGTGTAGGGATAGCTTGCCAGTGCCGGGATGGTCTGGGCCACGCCCACCATGCCCTGCTGCACCAGGTCAAAAGTATCGCCCCGGTCTTCGATGACATCCATGACCTCCGGCTGGGTCTCCTGCAGGACTTTGCCCGTGTTGGTGTCCAGGATGGACTTGACAAAGTGGGTACGGTAGCGGGTGCCCCGGTTGGCGATGGTGCCCGCATAGGTAGCCAGCTGTACCGGCGTGATGACCGTGTTGCCCTGGCCAATGGCGGCCTGCACTTCCAGCGAGGCCGTGTAGTTGGAGTCGTTTTTCGTGGTCAGGCGGCCCAGTGCCTCGCTGACCTCCACGCCCGTGCGCTGGCCCAGGCCCAGCTTATAGGCATAAGCGTCGTAGACGTCACTGGTCACCCGGCGGCCCACATCGTAGAAGAAGATGTTGCAGCTCCATTTGATGGCCGTGATGACGTCGATGTTGCCCGAGTGGCCGTGGCGGGTGCACTTGGGGTGGTAATCCTGGAAGTAGTTGTACACGCCGTTGCAGTATACCGTGGAATACCGGTTGATGACGCCGGTGTCCAGCGCGGCAACGGCCACCGAGGGCTTATAGGTCGAGCCCGGGGTGTACAGGCCCTGCAGCGCCCGGTTGAACAGCGGCATCCCGGGGTCGGCGCTGTACTCGCTGTACTGGGTGGCGTAGAGATTCTGGTCAAAGCTGGGGTAGTTGGCGGAGGCCAGCACGCTGCCGTCCTTAACATCCAGCACCACCACCGCGCCTGCATTGGCCCGGGCACCATCGGTGCCGTAGGCCCGGCTGATCATATCAATGTTTTTGCCCAGCGCCTGCTCCACCGCTTTCTGGAAATCGCTGTTGACGGTGAGCTGGACGGTGTGGCCCGGCTCCGGCACCGTGGTCATGGCCGTGCTGACGATGACGCCATCCGAGTTGCGGGTGATGGTCTCCACACCATCCTTGCCCCGCAGCTCATCCTCATAGGCCGATTCCAGGCCCGAGATGCCGATGACATCGTTCATATTGTAGCCTTTATCCCGCAGCGGATAGGTGGTCTGGCCGTTTTCATCGGTCACTTTCCACTTTTCCGCCGTGATCTTGCCCACCCGGCCCAGCACATGGGGCAGCACCGTGCTCTGCTCATAGCTGCGGGTGGAGGTCTCCACGATCTCCACGCCGGGCAACGAGAGGCTGTTTTCCTTGATGGTGGCCACGGTCACATCGCTGACGTTTTCGGCCATGACAAAGTTGTTGACGTTGGAGAACGCCTGCTGCTGCATCTCATAATGGATGCCGCCCAGCACCCGCTGCCAGTGGAGGGAGTAGGCGCTGAGGTCATAGTCCTCCACCAGTTTTTCCATCACGTCATCGGCAGTGGCGTACTGCTGCAGGCCCAGGCCCTCTTTCATGTTGGCAAGGCTCTTCTGGTCGCTGGTGCTGTCCTCCGCAGCCGTAAACGTATAGTGGCCGTTGGCATCCGGCTCGCTGATGAGGAGGGAGTCGTTCCAGCTCTCGCCGTTCTGCCCCAGCAGCTCCACGATCCGCTGCAGCATGGCGTCCAGATCCTCGCCGCCCATCAGCAGCTTGCTGAGCACCACATTGTAGCTGGTGGTGCTGGCCGCGATCCGTTTTCCCTCGCTGTCCACGATGTCGCCGCGGGCCGCCGTGACCGTAAAATTATAGTCCGTGGTGTTGGTGGCGCGGGCTTTGAAGCTGTCGCCATTGACCAGCTGCAGAAAGATCAGCCGGAACACATACAGCCCCACGATGACCGCCGCAAAGGCGATGAGCAGCCGCATCCGGCGCATAACGGTCTTGTGTTCGTCCAAATTCATCTGGTTTCCTCCCGGCGGGGCAGGCTGCGGAGCCGCAGCACTCAGGCCACGCCGTTGTCGATCTTGAATTCAATGCTGATCTTCCGCGCCGCCCAATAGATGGGCAGGCTGACCGGAATGCTCAGCACCGCGCTGGGGAGCACGAACCACAAAAAGCGGTTCCACGCCCCGCTGTAGCCCGGCATGTAATAGAAGAACAGCCAGTCGCAGGCCAGCACCAGCGCCGCGCACCCCGCTGCGATAAGCAAAAAGTTCTGGGCGGTGTCCTTGAGGTAGAGCTGCACCACGGCGGAGACAGCAAAGCTGAGGATCATCAGCTCCAGCGCCAGCATCCCCACGGTTCGGCCCGCTGTGTAGTCCCACATCAGGCCGCAGACCGCGCCGAAAATCGCCCCGGCAAATTCCCCTTCAAACACGGAGACCGCCAGTGCCAGCGGCAGCAGGTAGAGCGGCTTTGCCGCCCCCAGCTGGAACAGCCCGGGCATGGTCTGCAAAACCGTACACAGCAGCATCAGCAGCGTATAGCAGACCCATTTGAAGATCTGGCTGCTTTTGCGCTTGCGGCGTGATTCCATAGACAGGCTCCTCCTATCAGTAATTGGTAATGATAAACACATGCTTGACGGTACGGGGGTCCGCGCCGGGCTTGAGCACCGCGATGGTGGATTTGCCGCTGGCTTCCGGCACCAGCTCCTGCACCACGCCCACCAGCACATCCGGCGGGAACACACCGCCCAAGCCGGTGGTGATGACCTGATCGTTGGCCTTGGTCAGAGTCCCGCGGGAGAGGTTGGAGAGGATACACAGGCCATCGGCGGCATAGTCCGCGCTGCCCGTGATGATGCCGTTGTCCCGGGTGCGGGACACCACGCCCGCCGCGTTGAAGCTGGGGTGCAAAATCGTCATGACTTTACAGCTGGTCAGATCCACTTCCGTCACCACACCCAACAGATAGCCCTCGTCGCTGGTGATGGCGTCGTTGGCCTCCACCCCGTCCAGGCTGCCCTTATCCAGCGTGAAGCCATAGAACGAATCCAGCGGGTCCCGCCCGATGACGAACGACGAAACATAGCTCATCTCCGGGTGCTGCTCCTGAATGTTGGTCAGGGCCTTGTATGCCTCGTTTTCAGCCTTGAGCTTGTCGTAATCCACCATCTGGCCGCGCAGCTCGGCGTTTTCCATGGTAAGCTTCTCGTTCTCTTCCAGAATGGCGTCGATGTTGGTGTACTTCTCCCACAGGGAGGAAACGCCATTGCTCACCGCCGCCGCCGCCCGCTGGAACGGGGCCACCGCCACGCTCAAAATCTCCTGCGGGGCGGCCGTCAGGCGGCCATTGGCACCGGCATAGGCCATGATGGCCGCCAGAAACACCGCGATGCCCACGAGGATCTTAAATTTCCAGGTATCGAAAAAATCTTTCAAGGGAGCTTCCTCCGATTGCAAAAAAGCGCGGACAGCCGGAGCCATCCGCGCGCTTTATCACATGTGTGCGCCGTCGGTATCCAGCACATCGTGCAGGACATCCACATGGTCGAGCACCGCGCCGGCGCCCTTGGCCACGCAGTCCAGCGGGTCTTCCGCCACATGGACGTCAATGCCCGTCTCACTCTGGATCAGCTGGTCCAGGCCGCGCAGCAGAGCGCCGCCGCCCGTCAGGGTGATGCCGTGGTCGATGATATCGGCACTCAGTTCCGGCGGGGTGCGCTCCAGCGTCTCCTTGATGGCGCTGGTGATCTTGACCAGGCACTCCAGCAGCGCTTCCCGCACGTCCTCGGAGTGGACCACGATGTTCTTGGGCAGGCCGTCCACCAGATTGCGGCCCTTGATCTCCATGGTCATCTCGGGGTCCATGGGGTAGGCGGAACCGATCTCGATCTTGATCTGCTCCGCGGTACGCTCACCGATGAGCAGGTTGTACTTCCGCTTGATGAACGCGATGATGGCCTGGTCGAACATATCACCGGCCATCCGGACGCTGCGGGAAGCCACGATGCCGCCCAGCGAGATCACGGCGATCTCCGCCGTGCCGCCGCCGATGTCCACGATCA
>ENA-ORCM01000997-ORCM01000997.1-human-gut-metagenome-genome-assembly--contig:-NODE-997-length-25334-cov-16.672764_pt1 | contig 25334 bp, 48 predicted proteins | sample MGYA00242906_ERZ507928 | MGnify/ENA primary metagenome ERZ507928 (study PRJEB26167, sample SAMN06115497) | human gut metagenome | host: Homo sapiens | place: China:Shanxi | collected 2015-05-07...
CCGGCAACATCCAGCTGATAAACAATTCAGATAAAGGTAGCGGCAATACACTCCAGTTGAGTAGTCAAGCTACAGAATAAACATCAAAAGTCCATAGTATCTGAATTGTATTGAACCACGATATTAAAAGAAAGGAAACGTGTGATAATTAACTTCCTAATTATCATACAAGTAGGAATGAAAAGATTAACAAGTAATAAACCAGTAGCTGATATGATGTCAATGATTGAACTGGCACATAACAGTTGTTACATAGATGAAAAACACAATGCAAGATATAGGGATTATGAGCAGGATATTGACAGTAGACAACTTGTTAGAAAACTTGTCAAAGATATGTGTGATGAAGATTTATTTTATATGTCAGATGAGAGATTTGACCAGTATATGACTGAAATGCTGACAGTTGGAGTGAGTGACACAATAGGGCTTTTGGCGGTATTTTATCGTAACTTATGGGCTACGGCTGAGTTAAGAGAGAAGTTAAAAGAATATGAGGACTTAGAGGAGCAGAGTATGATTATTAAGCTGCCTTGTAAGGTAGGAGATACCGTATGGAATTATAGTTATTTTGGTTTGAAAAAGTATAAAGTAAAATATATAGGATTTGACAAAAATGGACTTTTATATTTTGATTGCGACAATGGGATTACATATGGTTTTAGATGTTATTTACAGGATTTTAAGGATAAAGTATTTGCAACAAAATCCAAAGCCGAAGCAAAACTGAAAGAATGGAGAGGTGAGAAAAATGACTAAGAAAGAGTTATATGTATGTGACATTTGCCATGCCGATTATCACAACAAAGAGGACGCTTTGAATTGTGAAAAAGGTCATCTTAAATGCGTTAAAATCACAGACACTAGATACAACGCACATTTTAAACTTCCATATAAAATTGAGGTGGAGTTTTCCGATGGAACAAAGCGTTGGTATAGACAGTAAAGAATTGCGAGGTGGAGAAAATGAGTGGCAAGCATAGCAATCTTACAGATAAAGAAATGGAAGATTTACAGAACATAGTAGCTAATACATTAGCGAGTATATGCACTATGGCAGATAAGCATAATATCGACAGAGATAGTATGCTGAAATACTATACTGATATGCTCGTGGCTTTTACAGAAGTGGCAAGCATACAAAATTATGAAACTAACTACACTTGCAATTGCCAGCGCAACAGCAATTCAAGAGATAATGAGCCTTGTTGCAGATGTGGTGGAAGAAATACCAATGCCGACAAAATTAGACATATGTCTGATGAGGAATTGGCAAAATACATTTACGATGTGTCTGAACATTGCGCAGATTGTGTTGTGTGCGGCGATGACTGTGACAGTTGCAATGGTACAGAAGATATTTGCGTGCCGAAGATTATTGAATGGCTTCAATCAGAAGCGGAATAGGAGAGAATATGAAGAGAGTTAAATCAACACCGGGAACGGTGGTATTCAAGAGTAAGAAACATCATGTATCATTCGCCTTTGGAATAGGCAAGCACTGGGGAGCAACCTTTGGCACAGAGTACTATGAAAGTTGGGATTGGCACCATTTTGTTATAGGCTTTACGATAATTAAATTTTTTGTTGCATTCAGAGTTAATTGGAGAATCTTCGGAGAAGACTATGACAGAGACGAAATGTATTTTGAAATGTACGACTGAAAGGAGAAAATATGGAAGATAGATATTTATTCAAGGCTAAGAGAGTTGACGATGGAGAATGGGTGCAAGGATGTTATATTTACAATATTGATAGAGATTGTAGCGAGAGCCTTAACAAATTTGCACATAGAATACAACCTTTATATGCACATGCATATGCAGAACCTATAGACCCAACCACCATCTGCCAATGCACAGACTTAAAGGATAAGAATGGCAAGCTGATTTGGGAGAATGACATTATAAGAACAAAAGTTGGAACAGCGAAAGTTATATGGGATAAATCAGAATGGAGAATTGAATGGTTAAAAAGCGACTTATGGAGAAAAGATTTGTATTATTGGGCGGTCAAAGATAATCAAAAAATAGAAGTTATCGGCAACATTTTTGACAACCCTGAGTCATTAGAAAGTGAGAGATAGTATGGCAAAGATATTTAGATTTAGCGGCTATTTAGTTTCCAATCGTGAGAATATCTCACTAGAAGATATATATGATGATATAAGTAATGTGGGATATGCTGAAAACTGGCAACAGTTACATATCGAACAGTCGGAAGAATTTAATCTTGATGGCGAAGATAAGCCAAACTGTGACCTTGCGTTACTCACAAGGCATTTTAAAAGTTTTTGTGATAGTGCCTATAATTTTGACCGACCTATTCCGCAGAAAGGCGAGAAATATAAGCATTTCAAGATTGGCAAGATTGTTACTATTATCGGTATTTCAAGGCACACAGAAACAGAAGAAATATCGGTTGTGTATGAATATGAGGGACATATCTGGAACAGACCCCTTGAAATGTTTATGAGCGAGGTTGACAAGGAAAAATATCCTAATGCAGAACAGAAATACAGATTTGAATTAGCAGAAAGTGAGGAAAATTAGATGAATCGTGTAATTTTATGCGGGAGACTGACTAGAGAACCAGAGGTCAGATATTCGCAGACAGCAAACGGAAGTATGGCAGTAGCACGGTACACATTAGCTGTTGACCGTAAATTCAAAAAAGAGGGCGAGCAGAACGCAGATTTTATTAATTGCATTGCATTTGGAAAATCGGGAGAATTTGCCGAAAAATATTTCTTTAAGGGAATAAAAATTGCAATCAGCGGCAGGATTCAGACTGGAAGTTATACGAACAAAGACGGTCAGAGAGTTTACACGACTGATGTAGTTGTTGAAGAACAGGAGTTCTGCGAAAGCAAACAGAATCAGCAAAGTAGCGGCATAATTCAGCCGAACAGTAATGTTGACAGCAATGGATTTATGAGTATCCCAGACGGAGTGGAAGATGAGGGATTACCATTTAATTAAAGAGGTGTGAGTATGACAGAGAGTGAAGCAAACACAATCTTGAAAACAGAGATAGTACATCATCCAGAGTGTTCAATTTTTGCAGAAGCGCTTGGTCTTGCAATACAGGCACTTGAAAAAGTACAACAGTACCGTGCAATCGGCACGCCGGAAGAATTACAGGATATGAGAAGCAATTATTTTGAAGCATTAAGTGATTGGCGTCAATATCGCAAGATTGGGACTTTGGAAGAGTGCCGGATGGCGATAGAAAAGCAGATACCGAAGAAACCTATTTTAAAAAATGGAGAAACCGGGAGTTTTGTTGATTATGAGAATGGACACGGAGAATATAGAGTAACAAAATGGCAAGATTGGGTATGCCCTATTTGCGGTTGGTTTGTCGGACAGAGATATAATCGGTCTCAAAACCATTCACACGACCAAAGAAAATGTAATTACTGCAATGAGTGCGGTCAAAAAATTGATTGGAGTGATAACGATTGAATTATCAAAATATAGCAAGAGCCAAGGCGATAGAACAGGAAAATAAAAAGCGACTATTGAATCTGAACCCAAAGCTGAATGATAAAAGTGGGATATACTTCTTACTTAGAGAAGATGAAAACGGATTCAAGTACGCTTATATCGGACAGGCGGTACATACACTTAGTAGATTGGCAAGCCACCTTGTAGGATATGAACAGCATATAGACCTTAGTTTGAAACGCCACAAGCTGTACGACAAAGAGAAAAACCCTTATGGTTGGCGAGTTGAATTTCTGAATTTTCCTGAAAGCCGGCTTGACGAGAAAGAGAAGTATTACATCAAGCTATATGCCGATAAAGGTTATCAGCTTAGAAATGTCAGTTTAGGCGGTCAAGGAGAAAATCGGGCTAGTGGTTCAATAGGCGAAAGAAAAGCACCTAAAGGCTATATGCAAGGCATACAGCAAGGTAAAAAGGTGTTAGCAAGGGAATTATCGTCTATTGCAGAAAAACACCTCAAAATCGAAATCAGAGAAGACAAGAGGTGTAATAAGGTGTCGCAGAAGCAGTATGAGAAGTTTATGGATTTATTGAAAGTGGGTGAAAGTGATGAGCAGTAAGTTGCACAAAATACCGCATTTTAATTCTTACGATGATATAAGAGCTGAAATGCAAAACGATTTACAGTACAGGCTTGCGAATAGAACAGATAAAACGTTCCTTGGCAGACCTCTATATTATCGAATAAATGTACAGTTGATATTAACACAGGAATGTCCTTATAACTGTCCATTCTGTTTAGAGAGGAAGAACCCTATGCAGGGCGAAAATGATTTTAAGGCACAGATTGAAGCATTAAAAATGGTGTTGTCAGAACATCCGAACGCAAGATTTTCAATCACAGGCGGTGAGCCGGGGTTATATCCTAGCCATGTATCAGAAATTATTGATACATACAGAAAACATAGTAATAATGTGTTTTTCTCAATCAATACAACTGGATATTCAAAGGAGCTTAACGGATTAGCACATATCAACTTATCATATAACGATTATGTGCATAAAAGCCCTAGTGATTTCCCTAATTGTACAGTCCAAACAGTAGTTGAAAATCCAACGATTGAATATATTAAGGAATTTATGCAGATGGAAGCTGATAATTTTTCATTCAGATTTTTAAGCGGTCTCGAAAAGAAAGATTATTCAGTGGATATATGGAATGATTTACAGAATGATGATGATATTGATATTCATACATTTAGGATTGGTGATTTCTTTGTATATGCTACATTTGATTATATGGGAAAACATGCAAGATTAACATTAGGAGATATGTGGCAGCAGAGAAACAATGATTATAAGGATGGATACTCAAATATTATTATTCATCCCGATGGAACTATAGGAACTAATTGGAGATAAGAAAGTAGGCGAAAACAATGCTAATTCCGAAAGTTAAAGCCAAAGAATTTGAAAAATTCGGATTTAAGAAATGTAAGGGTGAATATGGAAAGAATGGTTGTTATTATCTTTGCGTTGCAAGAGGTGTGAAAATGCTGTTTGTGAGCGATGTGTGTTTTGCGGTTATGGATTGGGGAAAACACGACCCACGGATACATAAAAATGCAAATTGCAGATATAACGATAATAGAACATACCTTGATATTATTTATGAGCTAATCAAGGCAGATATGCTTGAAAGTAGGTGATTCAGTTGAAAGATAACCAGTGCAGAGCTTACAAACACACATACAAATGCCCGAAAGACAAGTGCGACGGCTGTCATCGGCGCATGAGCAGATTCTACTTGACACAGGAAATTGTAGAAATTTTGATGAAATCAGACACACCAGTAGGAGCTAAAACATGGACAGACAAATGACTTTATTTGACTTTATGAGAGAGCCAGTTTCCATAACGAAGCCTATTCGATTAATAGAGCTTTTTGCTGGTTATGGAAGTCAAGCTATGGCACTAAAGAGAATAGGTGCTAAATTTGAGCATTACAGAGTTGTGGAGTTTAATAAGTATGCTATAGCAAGCTATAACGCAGTGCACGGCACAGATTTTCCTACAATGGATATAACTAAGGTTCATGCAGAAGATTTGAATATCTGCGACACAAATGCATTCACTTACTTACTTACTTACTCATTTCCTTGTACGGATTTATCAGTTGCTGGGAAACAAGCCGGAATGTCTAAGGGGAGTGGTACAAGAAGCGGTCTGTTGTGGGAAGTTGAGAGAATACTAACAGAAATCAGAGATAGCAACGGAGAATTGCCACAGATTTTATTCATGGAGAATGTGCCACAAGTACATAGTCAGGATAATATGCCTGATTTTAGAAAGTGGATAGATTTCCTTGAAAGCCTTGGCTACACAAATTACTATCAAGATTTAAACGCTAAAAATTATGGGGTAGCACAAAATCGTGAAAGGTGTTTTATGTTTTCATTCCTGGGCGAGTACAATTACCATTTTCCACAGCCTATACTACTCAAAAAGAAGTTGAAAGACTATCTTGAGGATAATGTAGATGAAAAGTATTACATCAACAACGAAAAGGCTGGCAAACTGATAAAACAGCTTATTGACAACGGTACATTACCAAGTACAATCCCTAAGAGCAGAGCAGAGCAGAGCAGAGCAGAGCAGAGCAGACTTGCGTTGACGGAACAATCTGTAAACCGCAATCAAGAGAAGTTGCAAACTGTATCAAGGCAAGATACGACTGCGGAATATCAAACTTGCGGTCGGATGGAAACTGTGTTGTTGAAAGGCCAAGGAGCAACATTAGATAAACAAATTGATATTGCAGCAACATTGAGAGTAAGGGATTACAAAGGGTTTGATAATTACGGAAGTAACGGAGTAATTGAATGGAAGTAATAGGAAGTATTTATACAGAAGTTTCAGACGATTTTCAGAAAGGCATTATGGTGGGTATCTCCCGATGTGTCAAAGCAGAAAAACACGATTTAGGAGTTGTTTTAATGAATGAAGTTAGAATAGGAAATATATACGGATTTGATGGCGGTAATTATGCAGGAAATGTATATGATAAGGATAGCTGTTCTCCCACTATACGCACATATCAAGGTGGCAATCAACAGCCTTGTATAGTTGCTATGCGTGGCAGAAATCCTGATAATCCGTCAGATAGAACTGTGGGAAGTCCAACCGAGCAGAGATTAGAAGTGAATATACAAGGCACAAGTAATTGCTTAACGAGTGTGCAGAAAGACAATTTATTACTTGAAAAACCTCAATATCGTATCAGAAAGCTAACACCTAGAGAGTGCGGACGGCTGATGGGTGTATCTGATGAAGATATTGACAAAATGGCAGCAGTAAATAGTAATACACAGTTGTATAAGCAGTTTGGTAACAGCATTGTTGTTGATATCATGTGCGCCATGTTTGAAAATTTGAATATCAATCAAGGTGGTACAGTATGAAAGACGAAGCAAAACACGAAATACGAATCTTACTTGACCTGTTAAAATCCAGCCTTACACGGAACGGTGTAAGCATGGCAACTGACAGAGAGGGAAATTTGATGTTTTTTGATACCGCAGAATATAACCGAAGTGGTGGCAAGACATTTGACGGATTTAGAATCAATATTAATGATTTAGTAAAGTAACAAAGCAACAGAACTTGAATAACAGATAAGGGGCGATAATATGGCAATATATCGAAATGTCCAATTGGCATTTTGGACGGATAGCAAAGTTGAAGATGATTTTACACCGGAAGACAAGTATTTTTACATGTACCTTTTAACTAATCCACAGACGAATATCTGCGGGTGCTACGAAGTGAATTTTTTGCAAATGGCAAGACATACAGGCTATAGCAAAGACACTATCGTAAGGCTTCTTGAGCGGTTCGACAAAGTACATGGTGTTATAAAATACGATTCAAATACGAAAGAGATACTGATATTGCGGTGGTACAAATACAATTGGAATAAATCGGAAAAAGTTCTTGCAGGAGTATTGAGTGCGGCAAAACGAATTAAATCTGAAAAATTCAGAAAATACGTTAATGATATTATTGATTCAATCAGAAGTGACACGCCATTATTAGGCCACAGCATTGAAGAAACATCTGATACCAATTTGCCCGACAATGCAAATGAAAAGGAAAACAATGCGGTGTATATGAATGTTATCGACTACTTGAATAAAAGATGTAATACTAAATACAGATACAATACACAGGCAACAAAACGGCATATACACGCAAGGATAGAAGACGGGTATAAAGAATCTGATTTTTACGAGGTAATAGACAAAAAAGCGGGTGAATGGTTGGGTACGGATATGGAAAAATATTTGCGACCGGAAACCTTGTTCGGAACAAAATTTGAAAATTATTTGAACCAAAATATAGCGCCTAATAAAAATTTCAGTAAGGGAGCTATTGATTGGGACAATGTGTAAAGGCAGGTGGCAATGATTGACAAGAGAAGAAACAGTCAAAATCATTCGGATTATGTGCGACAGCTATCCGAATTATAAGCCGAACAATATTTCAGAAACGGTTGACGTGTGGTGCATGATGTTAGAGGATTACAACTACAATCAAATTTCGGTTGCGTTAAAAGCTTACGTAACATCGGATACAAGCGGATTTGCGCCGAGTATAGGAGAGCTGATAGCAAAAATACAAATGATTTCACAGCCGCAGGAATTGAATGAAATGGAAGCATGGAGTTTAGTGAGTAAAGCATTGCGGAATGGTACATATGGTGCAGTTGAGGAGTTTTCAAGGCTTCCGCCGACCGTTCAAGAAGCTGTTGGGAATCCCGACAATCTAAGAAATTGGGCAACGTCCGATTACAAAGCGATTGAAACCGTAATACAGTCCAATTTTATCAAAACTTACAGAAGCGTTACAAGCCGGACAGAAGAAATTAAAAGAGTGCCGGCAGAAATTCAGAAACTTATCGAAAAAGTAAATCAAAATTCACTAAAGGCTCAAATCGAGCAAAAATACCAAAATAATACAAAACTTCTTTCGGACAAGAATAAGTCGTCTATGAGCGATACAGAAGACGTAGAAGCATATTCAGAACCACCGAAAGAATTTGAAATTTTAAAAGACAGTTTGAGGAAATAAAATGCCATTAACGCAAAAAGAAATTAGTCATAATTGTTACAAAAGGCGCAAGGACAATGGATTGTGTCCACGTTGCGGCAAACCACTTGACAGAATCGGGCATTATTGCACTAATTGTTTGAAAAAATCAAACGAATATTCGAGAGAGGTTCGTGAGTGGTGCAAGCAAAACGGGATTTGCCCGGAGTGCAAAAAAAACAAGTTATTTGGTGATGAGCATATTTGCCCGGAATGTTTGGCAAGAAAAGCTATGTACCGCGCAAACAATCCTACATCGGACGAAAAGCGAAAAGAAAATAATGAGCGATTAAAAAAACAGCAGAAAACGCTGTATCAACAGCGGAAAGAGCAAGGCGTTTGTACTCGGTGTGGTAAACGCCCGGCGGTGAAATCTAAAGCAAAATGCGCAGTATGCTTAAAAAGGGACGCTCAAGTACATAGAAAGCAATATTACGACAAAATAGACATAAAAGAGTATCGCAAAGCTAATAATCTATGCTACCACTGCGGCAATCCTATAGACCGTGAAACAGGGCAGTTGTGCCAATCGTGTTGGGATAAATGCCGTGAAAATGGATTAAAAAGCCCGCATGATAATACATACTGGCGGCAGGACAATAACATAGTTTTTAAATGGAATCGAGGTGCTAAAAATGAACATAAATAGTGCAACTGACAAAGGCTGTGATAAATGCAAGCATAAGTTTTATTTAGGCACAAATAAGCAAGGTGCGGCAATTTACGGTTGTAAGAACCGTACTGGTAAATGCCCGGAGCGTAAAAACGAATAATTGAAAGGAAACGGCTTATGAAAATTTCAGAATTGACTAAGCCGGAGCTTGAAAAAATCATTGAAAATGCCAATTTTACAGATGAAGAAGAAAGAATTTTTAAATTGCTTTCAAAAGGGAACACTATAACACAGATAGCAATTCGGGTATCACTTTGTGAAAGAACTGTTAATCGAAAAGTTATTAAAATCAAGCAAAAAATTAAGCGATTGGAGGATATTTTATGATTAATGTTACTCAAAATGGTAAAAATGTAGACACGGAAGAATTAACATTGCCGGACAGTATCGTTAAAATGATTGCAGAGATAATTGACAAGTAAATTTTAGATGTGTAAAATGTGCTGTATCGTGATAAATGCGGCACATTTTATACTTTAGGAGGATATATACTATGAAATGTGTTGCTTATATGAGAGTATCGACAGAGAAACAGGCAGAAGAAGGTAACGGACTTGAAAGCCAAAAGCGCGATATTGAAAACTATTGCAGAAAAAATGAATTGATAATAGCTGATTGGTATGTTGATGAAGGATATACGGGTTCAAATATGAATCGCCCGGAATTGCAAAGGCTGATTACTGATTGTAGCCGCAAAAAAGTAAATTGCGTTGTTGCATTTAAGCTTGACCGTATTTCCCGAAGCATGGTTGACGGAATTTACATCATCGAAAAAGTATTCCAAAGCAATAATGTTGCGTTTAAATGTGTACATGACAGCATTAGTTATGACAGCCCTATGGAACAGGCATACACACAGATGATGGCAGTATTTGCACAACTCGACAAAAACACAATGATGTTGCGTATGCGCGGCGGTATGCTTGAACGTATTAAGCAAGGCTACTGGTGGGGTGGCGGCAATACGCCTTACTGTTATCGGTATGATAAAGAACAAGGAATATTAATTCCTATCCAGGAAAGAGCAGAACAGGCAAGGAAAGCCTTGGAATTGTTTATTTCCGGCTATTCAGACGCGAAAATTAAAGAAATATGTGGCTTCAAATCTGAATTAGTTACGCGAAAAGTGCTTACCGGAGTTGTAAATATTGGCATGATACCATACAAAGGCAATATCTATCAAGGCAAGCATAAACCGATTTTTGATAAAGATAGATTTGAACTTGCTCAAGAATTGAGAAAATCAAGGTGCTCTGCAAAAATAAGTTGCTTTACTGAACCGAATTTACTCACAGGTTTGTGCTATTGCGGAGTGTGCGGTTGTAAAATGCGTTATCAAAAGTGGAGTAATGGGAATCACAAGATATATTGCTGTTCAAGAAATAAAGGCTTGAAATATCTTCCGAATTACAATCCGAACTGCAATAATTCTCTTGAATGGGCCGACGATATAGAAAAGCAAGTTACTGATGAAATACTTAAAATTTCACTCAATTTGTCTTCTTACAAACCAAAAGCAAAAGAAACAAAGCTTGAAATTATGCAATCACAACTTGAGCGAGAACAAACAAAGCTTAAACGTCTATATAGCTTATATGCAGACGGCAATGATACTGTCTTGGAAATGATAAAAGATTTAGAATCGCAAATTTCAAAGACAAAAGAAGATATTTCTGTAGAAAGTAAAAATGCCATTAATACACAAAAGAAAGAATTTACTTATCAGAACATAAAAAAACTTGCCGATGTTTGGGACAACATCGACAAGAAACAAAAAAATTTCATACTGAAAACTATAATAGATAAAGTTATTATAGTCAATGGAAATGTTGAAATTCAGTTAAAGAATTTTTAGCATATACTTAATGCTACGGGTATTGCGTTAAAGAAGTGCTAATGCCGTATTTATCACGATTTTTAAACATGAATTATTTGAATATGTCGCTAAAGTGTCGTTTTGATGTCGCTTTTAGCGTCTTTTTTTATGCCAAAATGTAATTGTAAGGAGGAAGCGCTTATGTTTTCAGACGAAGTTTTAGAGAAGATTTTTGCAAGAAAAGAATTACAAAGCTTACCTCTGCAAGTTCAGTCAAGCATAATCCATGCGATTGAAAATGTTTTAGAGGAGGACAGCAAAAATGCAGATAAACAATCCGTATCAGCAACCGGCAATGAATTATAATCCGGGATATGCCGCATATCAGTACAATCCTATGGCAAATATGCAGAGATACCAACAGCCGGATACGCAAATTCAACAGCAGATTCCACAATTTCAGCAACAACAGCAGGTAATCGGCATAAACGGCAAGATTGTAGCGGCAGTTGAAAATATTACCGCAAATGATGTGCCTATGGACGGTTCAGTTGCCTTTTTCCCAAAGCAGGATTTGTCGGAAATCTACGTAAAAGGTTGGAACGCAGACGGAACAATCAGAACGATTGTGTATAAGCCTTATACAGAGCCTTCAAACAATACAGCGGCAAATTCTATGGGCGGCACAGAAAAATCAAAATTTGACCTATCAGAGGAAAGCACAGAGGTATTAATGAACAGGTTTGATAGTTTGGAAAATAGATTAAGTGAAATCGAGCAGTTTATGACGACTAAAACATCGGCAAAAAGCACGGCTAAATCAAAAAATAGCCCAAAGCAGGACGGCGGGGGTGAAGATGAATGAATCCAGTTGAGCTTATTCGATTAATAAAAAGTGGCAATCCGCAACAGGTCCTTTCGCAAATGATGAATAGCAATCCTCAAATATCAAACAATCCTATGGCTAAAAATGCCATTCAGATGTACAAAAATGGGGACACGCAGGGACTAAAAACGCTGGCAGAAAATCTTTGCCGCGAACAGGGAATTACAACCGATGAAGCAAAACAGCGAGTTTTAAGTATTTTTAATCGTTAGTACATTTTGGGTTGTGCGCACATAATAACCGGTTATCCCATTTGTAAATATATTTCAATGGAGGTAAACAAAATGTTTAACACAGGTGCAATGCCTAGTCTTGCTGATATTGCGGCAGTAACGGGCAATAAAAATGACGGTGGCTGGGGCGACGGCAACGGCTGGTGGGTTCTTATTATTCTTTTTGCTATTTTTGGCGGCTGGGGCAACGGCGGCTGGGGTGGTAATGGTGCAAATGGCGGTGCAATGCCTTATGCTACGAGCGCATTAACGCAGGCAGATTTACAGAGAGGATTTGATACACAGTCAATCGTGTCAAAGCTTGATGGAATCTCAAACGGACTGTGTGACGGATTCTATACACAGAATACCGCGCTTATGAACGGATTCCACGGTGTCGATAACGCTATCTGCAACTTAGGCTATCAGACACAGCAGGGATTTAACACAACAAACGTTGCGTTAATGCAGGGACAGAATGCTTTGCAGTCACAGCTTGCTAATTGTTGCTGTGAAACGAGAGAAGCCATTCAGGGTGTAAATTACAACATGGCACAGAATACTTGTGCATTACAGAATACAATGAATAGTAATACACGAGATATTATCGACAGCCAAAATGCAGGAACAAGAGCCATTCTTGATTATCTCTGCAATGAGAAAATTTCCAGCTTACAGGCAGAAAACAACGATTTACGCAGAGCGGCTTCACAGGATAGACAGAGTGCATTACTTACTACTGCAATGGCTTCGCAGACACAGCAGATTATTAATGCAGTCAATCCGGCGCCGATTCCGGCATATCAGGTGCCTAACCCTAATGTATATTACGGTTGTGGTTGCAATAGCGGTTGCGGCTGCTAATTTACTAAATAATCAAGTATCTTAATCAAATTGAGTTTTTTCGAGTTTCACTCGAAATAAAACTCAAAAGGTTATGTCTGCTAACGCAGTATTACAATGTTCCCGACACCAATGTCGGAAAGACAGGGCAGACTTCAAGAAAGTTTGCCCTTTATTTTGTGAAAGAGAGGTATTATTTTATGGCAGAATTTACAGGAATTGCACTTCAAACTGTTGCGCAGGGAGAAGATGTTGCATTTACAGAAACACCGGTTGCTGGTTCAAATTGCATTACGCACAGACAGGGAAGCGGTATTGTTAAATTGAGAGGACTTACAAACCAGTGCCGGGCAAGATTTTTAGTATCTTATTCCGGGAATATTCAAATCCCGACAGGTGGAACGGTTGAAGCTATTTCTCTTGCTATTGCGATTGACGGTGAGCCGCTGCAGTCAACTCGTATGATTGTTACACCGGCGGCAGTAGAGAACTTCTTTAATGTTTCGGCACAGGCATATGTAGACGTTCCACGCGGTTGCTGCGTTACGGCAGCGGTACAAAATACATCTGCACAGGCAATCGAAGTTCAGAACAGCAATTTAATTGCAGTCCGGGAAGCATAAGGGGGCGGTTTTATGGATATTATGAGAATGCACGACATGATTGAAAAACTGTCTGAATGTGCCAAATGTGAAATTGACAAAGGAATTGAAAATATAGACCCGTGTGAAATGGGACAGGTTACAGATATGATGAAAGACCTTGCAGAAGCAATGTATTATCGTACATTGATGAAATCAATGGAAGAATCGAGTGCAGATGAAACAATGGAAATGTTTGAGCGGCTTGGTGACGGCAGAAGATTTTATGATAACTACCGCTATTCAAACGGCAGATTTGCACCGAAAGGCAGAGGAACGCGCCGGGGATACGATGAACCTCCGTATTTCCACATGACACCGGAAATGTACCGCGGAATGGAACATGACAGGGATATTGACCGCAATTATGGGAGAATGTATTACACAGAACCGGCGACAAGCGGCATGAATATGACCGAAAGCGGCTATGATAAAGCGAAGCGGCACTATACAGAAACCAAAGAAATGCACAAAGCAAATACTGCAGAGGACAAAGAACATAAGATGAAATCGCTTGAAAACTACATGAAAGAGTTGTCCGGCGATATTACAGAACTGCTTACAGACATGACGGCAGAAGAACGTACAATGCTGAAAAGCAAGCTTTCAACGCTTGTAAGTAAAATGTAATGGCAATGGCTGGGAGTGCAAAAACTTTCAGCCAGTTTTTAAGGTGATTGTGATGTTTAAAATCAATAATGTAGATTGGGATATAGTATTTACAGATAATTTAAAAAAATTAATGCGTTCTGACGGCTCTATAAGCCTTGCTGTGACCGATTGGAACGACAAGACTATATATGTATCCAACAAGCCAAAAGGGGCTTATTTGCGTAAAATAATAGCACACGAACTATGCCATTGTTTTTGCTTTTCTTATGGTGTGAGTATGCCGATTGAACAGGAAGAATTTATGGCAGACTGGATAAGCAAATATGGCACAGATTTGATTTATCTGCTTGATTATTTAATGGCAGGGATACAGAGGGGAGCGGCAGTGTAATGGATAAAATAGATAAGCTTCTTGAATATGTGCGCCGGACAAATCCCGAAATGACAAAAGAACGATTGATTTATGAATTGGGAGAGTGCCGGTATACAGCAAAATCATTAATTTTTACGGCAGAAAGCGTGAATTTGCAAAAAGAAAAAGATTTAAAAAGTTGATTTAAAGCTATCTGCATGGTATAGTATTAGAAAACGCAATAAAGGGGTAGCGAAGTATGAAAACTTGTCCAAACTGTGGAGAACTGATAGGCGATAGCGTTGACCGTTGTTTTAACTGCAATTACAGCTTTAAGTACAAGAGCGTAATTAAGAAAGAAGCATTGCAGGAGTGCAGAAAGCAGGCAGAAAAAGAAATCGAAGAACTTAACCGGAAAAGAAAAGAAGAAAATGAGCGAAAAGAAGCTGTTATTAATGCTATTAAATCCGGCAGAATCACAAAAAACGACGTCATGAAAACAACCGGATTTGATTTTGTGGGATATAAAATTGTCAGATATTGCGGAATCGTAACCGATACTGCGTTATACAGTTTAGGCATGATGACGGATTTAAAAAATGCAATGAATTTTAAAGCGATGGTCGCAGGAAAAGAATATAGTGCATTTTCAGAAAAAGTGCAAACTTTTATAGATGAATTAATGAACGACATGGCATTAGAAGCCTTGTACAAGGGCGCAAACGGTTTAGTTGGAATATCATATAGCTGTGCGCCGTATTGGAATACCGGCGACATTTCATTAATGATTACAATGAGCGGAACGGCTGTCTGCATTGAAAAGGAGTAGAAACTTATGGCATTTACAAATAAACGCGGAGAAAATATTAGTTTTGAGTGTTCGGAGCTGATAGATGAGTTAAAATCGGATATTGAGGAGTTCGGCGGTGACAAAATTGTAGCCGCGCGGTGCAAGGATACGCACGGTGTAACGTTGTATGTTAATTATGATTTTATTGAACCGGAAGACCCGATAAAGGAATCGGAATTACAGGAAGACGAATACATACAGACCATGACGATGACAGCGTTGCTTATGCTGTTGGAACAACAAGACAAATTATTTTAAAAGCTATAGGGAGTGTTGCGGCACTTCCTATTTTTAAATTCTATGAGAAAGGGGAAACAATGCCGAGGAAAGCAGACACTACTATTATTGATAAAGTATATAACAATTTGAAAGTTGACAAATTGACGGACCAGTACAATTCATATCATAGAAGACTTTATGAATGTACTTGTTTGCTGTGTGGGAAGAAAAGACTTGCTACTAAACAAAATCTTCAAAGAAACGAAGTAAAGGATTGTGGAAATCATCGGGATTATAAGGATATTAAAAATAAACGTTTTGGCAAATTAGTTGCAGTATACGTTACCGACCAAAAAAGCCATACAAAAAGCAGATGTAAAATATGGCATTGTAAATGCGATTGCGGCAATGAATGTGATGTACATTATGATGATTTAAAAAACGGAAAAGTAAAAAGCTGTGGCTGTTTAAAAAACGAAAACATTCAAAAATTATACGCTTATGGTACTGCACCGTGCAAATTGAACGGAAATAAAATAAGAAAAACAAATACATCAGGGACAACAGGTGTTTGGTTTGATAAGTCAAGGAATAGGTGGTGCGCAGAAATAATGTTTAAAAAGACAAAATATTTTTTAGGACGCTACAAAAGCAAAGAAGAAGCTATAAATATTCGGAAAATTGCAGAAGATAAAATTTTTTGCGAATTTTTAGAATGGTATGAAAAAACTAAAAAAAGTGATTGACTTTTTGCGAGGCATTGATATATTTATTCTATATAGTAAAAAGAGAGGAAGTGAAAGAAAAATGCCGGCGGGACACTTGAAAAATGAACATGATAAAGAGAATAAGGAACAGGACTTTGAAACAACATTTTTGCATGGGCATGACGGTTCGCAATGTATATATTATACAAATGAAAAATGCTTATATTATAATGACTGTGAATCACCGTGCCACCATTGTCATCACTACACGACAAAAATTAGAAATTGAAAAACTGCTTGTTGTTCGCAACGGGCAGTTTTTTTAAATTTTCGCTCAATTTTTTATTCGGAAAAATTTTGAACCCCCCCGTCCATTTAGATTTTCAGCCCGTTCAATCCATTTTCAAAAATCCCCGATTTTTGAGCGGATTTTAATCAAATTTTGCCGGCAAAATTCACGAAAAGTTTTACTATTTTAACGTGCTAAAGTATAAACTATGGACTTACTTCGGTGAGCGGAAAACCTATTTTTTTATGTCTGCAAGCTTGTAAAATGCCCGCAGTCGCCTTATTATTTTGCTATGGTAAAAAGCTAACCATATAAGGCATTTAAAGCCGTATAAGGCTATAAACGGCATAAAAGCACAACGACAAAACACCTTTATTTTGGTGACTGTTGCTCCTGCTTGCGCTTTGCCCGCGTAGCTTTTACGCGCTGTATAACAGCATCTCGATTTTGGGCGTAGTATTCCCGGTTGTTTTCTGCTGAATTTTTGCGGCGTGCGATTTCTGCGCACTCTGAACAGCAGTATTTCCGGTACACAGACATAAAAGTTTTACCGCATACTGGACAAATTCGGCTTGTTTTTTGGTTGGATAACTGCAACCGCCTGCGTTCATTTCCGGCGGTGTCCTGCCGGTGCTTACGTTCAGTGGCACAGGCAGCGGAGCAGACCTCTACACCGTTGCAGCTTAAAAAGCTTTTGCCGCAAATGGTGCATTTTTTCATTTTTGGCATAGAATACCCCCTTTTATATTTTAAGATAACACAAAAAAAGCTATAAAAATAGCCTTGCATTTTTTTGGTATATATGCTATTATATTTTTCAAACAAAAGCTTGCAATGTGTGCGGCACATTGATAAACCGTAACGCGTGGCGTATTAAAATATGTTTTAGTACTATTTCAAAAAGCCGCACACAAAAGCCCCGGATTTCTCCGGGGCTTTTTTATTCCTCTAAAAGATACTTGTATGCCCTGTAAATTTCTTGGGCTTTGCTAATTTCTTTTATATTCCCAAAAAAATTTCGGAATAAAACGGCGTCGGGTTTTACAAACACCGTTACAAGTTCGGCTTCCCGGTCGTATTTGGAATATTTTTTTCTATCGGCTTTTACCCTACGATAAAAGTCGATACATGCCCCCGTTGCTTGCTTTTGCACGTCTAAGAGATATAATTTATTTCCGAGTTTAATCGGTATATCTCTTGTTGTTCCATACGGCAGCTTGCCAATGGCGACAGCGTCGCCATTATTTAAATTAATAAGTTCCATTGTATCCCCTTTTTTTAATATACATCTGTTATTTTGTATATAGTTTCATGATATTCATTTTCGTTTGATACCACCTCTATAGTAATAGAGATATTTTCGTCATATACTTCCAACGTTTGCGCGCTGGAATATGGGACATCCCTAAAATCGCCGGTTTCTACCGCATAATCCGAATAATCTGGACTGTTTCCGTTCTCGTCCAAATATTCTGAATCGAAAGAACAGATTAAATTTTCATAAAAGTTTTCTTCTGTTTCCCATTCTCCTATTAAATTTCTTAAATTTTCGCGGAAATGTTCTTCCGCCTGTTCTATTGTGTACATAATAAGCCCACCTTTCCGGGTTTTTACCCTTGTTTTTATTTTATTATATCCGAAATTCGGATAAAAGCAAGCCGGGGAATTGAACACCGGAAGCCCGGCACCGTCTGCCGCTTGCCTGTTGTTATAGAGCTTTTAAAAGCCTTACAAGCTCACTGCGCCGCGTTTGAATTAGCTTCTTTGCAGTGCAGAAGTTAATCTTTCTGCCGGATAAGCGTTCTAACTCTTTAGCGGCGCTTATGTACGCGGAAAACTCTTTTTTATACGCGATGTCAAATGCGCGTTCTTTTTCTACGTTTTCCGGCTCGGCTTCGTATTCCTGTTGTGCCTTGTCGGCGGATTTTTCCAACCGCTCTAATTCTTCAATTTTTTTTGTAAGTTCTGCTTTTGTCATAAAATCACCGTCCTATCTAAATACCATACAATATTTATTATGATTACTATTATCTGCTACAAATTCAAACACAATAACTTTATAACCGTATTTTTCCGTATATGCTTTTCTTTTTTCTGAATTATATTCTTCTGTAAGTCCTTCTAAAGTCTGAAAAAAATAATGCTCAAGCCCAGAATCTAACGCTTTTGCTTCTTCTCGTGTATATCCGTTATGAATCTTGCTTGCTTCTTCTTTTGTAATATTAAAATAATCTGTAGTTTTATAAATTGTCATATAATCAACCGTCCTTTTTATTTTTTATAAAAATCATTGGACGGAATCGAACCGCCCGCGCCTGTTTGCTATGCTTTTTTAAACATTTCCCAAGGTGCTGCAATCATGCCACCTTGGCAAGCGGCATATATTACAACTTCGCCGCTTTTTGTTATTTTGTACTTTTTAAAAGTACATTTTATAGAATGTTTGCGGTCATTAAAGCCGTAAACAAGTTTGTCCCCTATTTTCATATTTCCGACCCCCTCTTTATAATATAATCATTAATCCTAACTCATTAGAGTTTTTTGCCCTGATTATATAGAAATCTTTAACTATACAATCAAAGTACTTTTTAGAAGCGGCTAACATTACGCCGCTAACTTCGCATTCTATTTTTTCTATTTCCCCATTCTTGTGAATTTCAAAAAAATCACAATGCATTGTGTTGAATAAATTTTCAAACCTCATAATCTTGCACCATTTCACCAACTATGATATAATTGATTTACCTTTCTTTTTGATTGGTGGCGGTTGTTTGCTTTGGTAGAGTTGCAACCGCCTTTTTATATTGTCTTTCGACACTGTTATAATAACACATTGATTACATAAATGCAATACATAAATGCAATAAAATTAAAATAATATTTAATTTAATGCAAAAAAATTGACTTTTATTGCAATATGTATTATTATATGTAATAGCATTACATTAATGAAAGGCGGATAATATGGATAATATTGAAATGTTAGAAAAGTACAAACAAAGGATAAAACGGCAAAACGAAAAAATAAAGCAGGACTACGACCGTGCGAGCGTAACACTCCCCAAAGGCACGAAAGACCGTATACAGGCATTGGGCTACACTGTAAACGGATTTTTAAATTCTGCGGTATTGGCAGAGCTGGAAAGGTTAGAAGCAGAAGCGCCGCAGACAGCGCAGCCGGAAGCCGCAAAAGAAGAACAGCCGGAGCAGGCACAGCAAAAAGCAGACGCGCCGGAAGATGTCGAAGAATTAAATAACTGGCTGCACCAAATTCAGCAGGAAAACGAGCAAAAGCGATTGCAAGAGGTCGCACGGCGGCAAGCAAATGCAGAAGCCGAAAATGGCTATGATTAATAAAATAGTTGCCGTTTAAAAAATTAAGTTATATAATACTATACAGAGCGGAACACGAACTGCTCAACAATTTAATATAGCACGTAAAAAAAGAGAACCGCGCCCCCTCGGCGGTTCTCTTTTTGCTTCTTTTTTATTCTTCGGAGTTTCCCCAGCCGGAAAGCGTGCACGGATTCCCGTTGCCGTCTTCCCATCCACCCGTTATCGGGTCAATGCCGCTGTTAAGTTCAGCGGTGCAATTTTTATAGTCCGCGTAATCTCTGCAAACTATATAGCCCAAAAATTCCCCGTTTAAATTTACGGAAAATATTTCCGAGCCGTCACCCTCTACCGTTATGCCGTTTTCAAATTCCCAATATTCTGAATTGTAGTCGAATTTAAACATATTTCCCACCCTTGCGGCAGTGTCGCCGCCCTTTCTTTTTTAATAATAGTATTATCGCACCGGCTTAATATTTTGTCAAGATAATTTTATCTAAAAATAGAATAATTTTTATTGACATTTTATTACATATAATGTACAATTTTTAACATATTAAAAGGAAAGGAGCATGCAAAATGATAAAATATAAAATAGACGTGTTTGAGCTTTTAAAAGAACGTGGATACAATCAAGCCCGAATCCAAAAAAATGGTCTTTTATCAGGGCAGACAATACAAAATATTAAGGCAGGCAAAAGCATTACACTAGAAACGTTAAACCGCATTTGCATAATGTGCCGTTGCCAGCCGTCCGACATAATAGAGGTTGTGCCGACAGACGCGGAAAAAATAAAATTTTTCTAGCAAAAGCGATTGACATTATTCTAAAATTAGAATACAATAAAGACAGATTAAAGGAAAGGACGCCCCACATAGGGGCGAGGGTACAGAAACATGAAAAAAATAATTTTTAAAGAGGACGAAAACAACACAATAATTATTACGGGGACGGCTTCCGAAGCTGAAGCCCTCTACAAACAGGCTTTAGCCAGTGGCGAAGCTTCGCCACTGGTAATTGAGCCAATGCCGAGATTTAACCCGGCGAAAATGTACGGCATCATGTTTTATGATGTCGAGGGGTTCGACTTCCCGCAATTTGAAGTTGTAACCGCGAACGGAATTGTCCGAATGTTGAACGATTCCGTCGAGGTATCGGAGTATGCCCCAGCATAAGGGGTGTACTGTAAATATTAATATAAGCCCTCTCCATTTTTTTGGGGGCTATTACTTTAAGGAGGGACGAAAATGAAAAAACAAGAAATTAATTCCGGCTTTTTAATTTCCAAAATGGAAGAAGCCGCAGGAGTTGAAACGGAAAAATATTTTAACGAGCAATTCAAAAAAATTTTGTCTGAAAATATTGAAAATTTAGAAACCTTAGCAGAAGAGGAAGAGGAAGACGGCGAAATTGAAGCCGCAGCAGAAAACCGCAAACTAATAACACGGCTGCGGCATGAACTGCAATTTGATGTCGATTATGACACATTTGACAGTTTAATGTTGCAAATTACCGGGGGTATATCTTACGATTTGGACATCGTAGATGAATATATATATACCGAAGAAAAAAAAGCACATATAAAAAAATGTGCAAATAAATATATGGGAATAATTGCTGGATTCCCAGAAATCGCCGATTATGAAATTAGTTATTCAAATCGGAGCCAATCTATATATTTAGTAACGGATTTACCTGTTACTGATGATAATATAAATAAATTCATTGTTGATTGTTGCCACTGCGAAGTGACTTATACTGAACGATACACAACAAACACGGTTGAAATCCGCCTTTCGGACCACGATTTTGGCGGAAATATTAATTATTCATATTGGAAACCGTGTATTAATATTGTTATTAATTAGGGAGGACTGAAAATATGAAATTTAAAATAGCCGGGGTGCTGTGTTCCCGGCTATTTTTATGCCTTAATTAATTATTATATAACTATATATTGAATAAATCAATGTTATCCCGCTAAATATATAATTTAATAAAAATTTAATAAAATTTATAAATAATTTCGCTACTCGAGCGATACCCTATAGATACCCTATCCGCAGAAGAAAAAAGAGAAAAAAAGAACGAAAGAAAAACAAAAGAGAAAAGAAGCAAAAGAGAAAATAAAAAGAAAGATAGAATAAAAAGAGAAATAAAGAAGATATATTTTTAAATAAAATACACTGTATTTTTTATTTTTTAAGTAATTAGGGAATTAATTTAGTTTATATATATAATATAATACGCGCGGATTTATTTAAAATATATTCAAAAAAGCTATTGACAGTATAATTATTTTAGTGTATTGTGTAAGCACAGGTTGCAGAAATGCAAAAATGAAAATTGAATAGTAATTATTTTACCTACAAACGCGAGCCGCGGATTCATTCCAGCGACCAAAGAAACCCAAATAAAAATTGGGTTGAACAATGCAGTTTGTAGGTATTTTTTTTATTTTAAAATTTAAAAGTTGGGAGGTGTACAGAATTGGAGAAATTAGCAGGAGCAGAGCCAAGCTCATTAGAATCAATCAAAAATGATTTTGAGGAGTATTTAAAAGAGTTCTGCACTGAAAACAATATTAAAGACCAGTACGACATCTATCCGGCCATGTGGAATGCAGCACTTACATATATTTGCCAAAATACTTTTAAGGCTAATCCAAGTATTTTAGCAATGCCTAAAAATATAAATAATGCCTATAACTTAGAAGCTGTAGATTATATATTAGATATATACGCTTATGAATGTTTTATACATAATCAAGAGATAAGTGTAGTTGGTTTTCATTTGTTTTCAGGTATGTCCTTAGATACTATATATAGTCTAAATAATAGCAATAAAAGATGTGTTGTATATAAGGATTTACAGGGGAATGTTATTAGTAATTTAACTGTAAGCAGGCTAAAAGAGGGGGAATATGTAAAAGAGCTAAGCACAAAAGGGACTGACATTTTTAAAAAATTGAAATTATTTTCTGAGGAAAGTTTGACAGCTCTGATGAAAGACAGGCGCAACAATCCAATGAAGTACTTGCCTATTCTAAATAGGCGCTTCGGTTGGAATCTGCCAGGAGTAAGCCGGGAAACGTTCGGAAAGACAGCATTGACAGCGGCGGACCTCCCAAAATTGGGAACGGAATTGGACGAAAACGGCGCACAACTTCCACGGTTAGAAGCGTGCGAAACGTTAAACAATTCAGACACAATTTAAAAGTGCCGTATTTACTGGTGTTCAAGCTATTTCGATATGCTTAGAACTTCGCTAAACATGAGTTTAGCGAAATGTATAAAACAAATAGTCAGAAGCAGCAAACAAAATAGCAAATAATCAAACAATTAAATAACGGCAGATAATCGCCTGCAATGGTGATTCTGTTAGGGGGTGGGGGTTGAATAAAAACAGCCACCCAGCCCGACTAAGTACCAAAAATAATCTCAAAAACAAAAAGAGGTGTATCAATGACATTAAACGAGTATCAGGCAGAAGCAATGCGTACAGCAAGTAGAACAGCCACAGCACACGAAGATAATCTTTTGCTTAATGGAGTGATGGGCTTAAATGGCGAAGCTGGAGAAGTGATTGACATGGTAAAGAAAATGCTTTTTCAAGGTCATACGCTTGATAAAGACCACATGGCAAAAGAACTGGGCGATTGCCTTTGGTATTTAGCCGTAGCCGCAAAAGGCATTGGATATGACTTAGATACCATTGCTGAAATGAACAAAGCAAAGCTTAGAAATCGTTACCCGAACGGTTTTGAATCCGAAAGGTCGCTACATCGGGATAGCAAAGACATTTAAAGCAAAACAAACACCTTGTCAAACAATGCTGTAAGAATGGCTACAAAGGATAGTACAATGAGGTGTGCGGGAAATAGAGTTGGGAATACCCGCAAAACAATGCCCTATAGCCAAGCGGTAAGGCACGGGATTTTGATTCCTGTATCACCGGTTCAAATCCGGTTAGGGTAGCTGGGCTTTTGATAGCCCTTTTGTCCCATTCTTTGGTACCCCCTTATCTCCCGTTAGCGGAAAGCTGATTAAAGGACCGTCACAAGGTCCGGCGGGATTTACAAACATGATTACCCCAGTGAAGATAGGCTTTTCAACCTTGCTGGGATACACTGAATTGAGTTAAAGCTTTTCGGGATACTGGAAAGTGTAGGCTTTTTGCTTGAGGCAATTTAAGCAAAGAAGACAGCAAAGCTGTCAACAAAGTGGTGCAGTATATCATCATAAGGACGTCAAAAGTAGAATCCTTGTGGCTGACGAATAATAAACGCTTGCGGTGCAAGAATAACCTGTTTGTGTTCGTGGTGTGAAAGACTACAAACAAAACAGGAATTTCATTAAGTCGGCTTGCCTTGAATCCGGGAAACCGGAGTATAACACAAGAAATTTGTTAAAGTAGCGGTATGGCAAAACAAAATTTTTTTGCAAATCAAAAAAACTTCCGAAAGAACCGTGAAATTTGCAGGTTAAATTCGCTCCCTGTCCGTGCTTGACAGCGGTAAGAAGCCAAGGGTCGCACCCGGAAGCTCGGACTTATCGTCACGGTGACTGAATGTGACTGCGGGTATGATGAATAAAGAGAAGTCTTAATCATGTTTGTTTTTTTTGGAAAAGCGGCAACGATTGGCGGTGTTGCGGCAGACTGTAAATCTGTTCCCATGTGGTAAACATTGGCGGTTCGATTCCGCCCTTTTCCATTTTTTTTTAAAAATTAAAAATAAAAAAGAGGTGCAGTATGGCAAAAGGTGTTCATGCGGTAGATAAGGACAAGTTTATTGAAGCCTACAATAAATGGGCAAGCGGCGAGGTAACGATAACAAAAGCAACGGAAATAGCCGGCATGAGTTATCCGACATTTCACAAATACGTAGGCATATTAATTACAGGTGGGAAATTTCCTGACGGGCTATTTAAGGATTAGGAGAATGTGCATGAGAGTAGAGATTAAAGGCAATGTATATGGAATGTCACGTAAAGAGTACAAGCGGTTCCTTAAAATAGCAAGCAAAGCTATACCATGCGGCATTTATGCGGCTGAAAAGGGAAGCACTGCTATTATGCTGAATGAAAAATACGGCAGCATTGAAGATTTGAGAAAATCCGTGTCCGAATATAAATTAAAAGGATTCAAGGTGTATTACAATGACAAAAACAACGATAAAAAAAATTCTTAAAACTCTTAATAAAACACTTAATGTGTTTATGTTGACATCAATTTTTTTGGTTTTAATAGCTGGTCTTAGAATTATTTTAGAACTTTTATTTGGTGTAAAAATGGCAGCAATC
>ENA-ORCM01000998-ORCM01000998.1-human-gut-metagenome-genome-assembly--contig:-NODE-998-length-25329-cov-5.947648_pt1 | contig 25329 bp, 35 predicted proteins | sample MGYA00242906_ERZ507928 | MGnify/ENA primary metagenome ERZ507928 (study PRJEB26167, sample SAMN06115497) | human gut metagenome | host: Homo sapiens | place: China:Shanxi | collected 2015-05-07...
CGAGCGTTCAAGAAGTCCATTGGCATACGGACAAACGAAGTGCGTTTGTATGACATTGGTATTTCTTGCATAGCACTACTATCAGAGTTTACGCACAAGCACGCTATGCACTGTGGTTGCACATGTTCACAGTCTTGTTGTATAACGGTTCTCATATTACCCAAGCAACAGCAATTGTGGGGCATCCTCCGCTTCCATCTGTTCCTTGAAAAATTGTCTTCTGGCTTCAGCCTCCAGTTCCATGTCAGAGACGCTTGGCGCTGGAATATCTTCCTCCTCGCCATTATCGCCATTTCCAGAAGTTAGGGAAGAAAAGGAACTGTTGGCAAGTTGTGTTGGAGAAGTATCGCCATTCTTGATGGGTGGATCTTCTTTGTTGGGGAAGGCGGTTGTGGAAGTCATAGTATTAGACTTGTCGGAACGGTCTCTTTGGTTGATGGGAACATAATGATGATTGACAAACTTCTTGCCGTCAACAATCCATGCTGAAATGAAGAGCAAAGTGTGAACACTTCCTCGTCTTGTCTGTATAGAAGAAAGGATGCCCAGTTTGTTCATGTGGTCAAGCATCTTGGAGACGGTTTTTCGGTCACACTTCCATAGTTTGGATAGCGCTACCTCTGACATGTTCACCTCCCATAATGCGGTTGTGGATTCCCCAACCTCATTTGACGTTTCAATCTGTTGTGTCACAATCTGAATGAGTTGATAAAGGCATGAAAGGCGATTGATGCCAGCCGTGCCACCCATCAGATAATTCACTTGTTCGTTACTCAGGATAATGCTGTTGAAAATATTACTGTTCATCGTTGTATGATATTAGTTGTGTAAATGTTTTGTTGCTGTTATGCGGAAAACTCTCTGCCGTCAAAAGAGAAACTATCGCCTCATGCCGAAGCCTCTCTCTGGCATATAATACTCCTTGTCGTATGCGATATGGTCAAGCACACGTTGCAGTCGGTCAAGTTGGTGGCTGTCAAGCACTTGTATGGCATTGATAGTAATTTTCTGTGATGCTATTCTTCGATGCTCACAGTTTCTTTCCGACATGGTTCCGTCACCGTCAGCATAGACCGAATGAAGATAGGTATTGACTGCTTCCGTCTGTTCCTTGCTTGGGTAAGCAGCAGGAAAGCGGTCGGAAATGTAGTCTACCATATTGCTGACCGCATTAGCCAACAGAGGGTCACGTTTTTGCAGACTGTTTACAAGTTCATCTTTCGTCATGATGCTATGGTCTATTGTTCATTTCATTCAGACGGTTTGCAGCCTCCAGTCTTATCTCCTCCTCCGACATGGCTCTTGCGCCACGCACCCAGTCAAGCAAGGCTTTCTTCTCAAAGAAGATGAGCTTGCCAGCAGGCTTGAAGTACGGCAACTGGTTAAGATGCGTCATCTTGTAGAGTGTACTCTTGGCAATGCCGAGAAAGGCGGAAGCCTCTTCAAGGTTCAATACTTCCTTTGTCATGTAGCAAAGGTTCTCCAACTTGTTCACTCTCGACTGAAGCTCCACTATCTTGCGTTCATGGTCGAGGTTCATCTTTAATGCGTTCTTTTCTGTCATAAATCTGATATTTTGTTTATTTCGTTATCGATTTCGGCTGCAAAGGTATATTGTTGCCAATGATATTCAAGCAGCCGTTATGGTTTATTAAAAGTGCTGATTTTCAATTCTTTGGTTCTCTTTTACCATGTTGCAATGTGGTAGATTGGTCGGACACTCACTTGAAATTCTGCATCTTCAAATGTCTATCGTTCAAACATTCACAAAACCAAGGATTGGACAATAAGGGTGGCAAATCTTTGGTTCTATTGCCAGTTCTCGTTTTTGAAAATGTCCAACAGAGTACAAAACAAAATTTAACACCCAATTTTCGCAAACCAAGCCGTTTGAGGTCAAAACCGTTTGCAATAACCACATTTGGGATACAATGGTAGGAAAATGAGTTGTGAATGAGAGAAATAGGGATTTCCCCTCGTTTTTCAAGGGACAAATTTGTACCTTTGCAAACGAAACAGAGGTATTCCACAAGGGATATTTCGGGCGAAGTGTTCTTGACTTTATTTTTCCGTGGTTTTGTCCCGTTTTTGTCCCTCGCTGATTTTGTATCACGAGACAAGAATTTGCAAGTGGTTGATTTACAGCGATTAAAGCCGTATCTTGAAGAATTGGTAACGGCAACCACCAGAACGGTCCTTGTGAGCCTGTGAATGTGGCATCTGTAAGGAACTCGTTTGTCTGGAAAATCACGTCATCAATCTCTTCTTCAAGAATATTGATACCGAAATCTGAGAGTATATTTGAATCTGCCATGATTTTAGTTTCCTTTTATGTTATAATTCTCTGTTAATTGTGCCCTCCTGAATTTAGTTGCCCGGCTTCTCGCCAACGGCTAAATGCTTCGGTTGCATGAGAAGCAACATCAGTCCGTCTGTTCAAACGGGCAGACAATAAGGAAGCTGTTTTGCTCCTGTTGCTTAACTGAATCAAATACGCTATGAGAATTTCGTTCTGATGCTCTATATCAGCGTATATCGCAAGGTATTGTCTTTTCCTTTGGGCGTTTGGCATATAAGCGTCCTGGGTTTCTTTAATAGCTGTCTGGAACATATTGTAGTATTCGTTCCATCGCGTTCTATCATTTGCCGTACCTCCAGAACTGATGATGCGGTTGATATTCTTTTCAAAGTCTGATAGCTTTTTATTCACTTTGCTGCCTTCTGCAAGCCAGGCTATATCAATCTGTCTATCGGCAATATTGAAAGCTTCAATTTCAGCCCGCTGAGTCAGTGACGCTTGAATGCTGTCAGCTAAATCAATCTGTTGGTATGATTCTACACCAGCCAGTGTTCTAAAGCTCAGCTTGTTTTTACTCGCTGCCGATTTCTGGTAGCTGTTATGAAAGAGGGTGTAGTAGAAAGCAGGGGTTAGTCCACCAACACCGATTTCCTGAACTGTAATCTGATTCATTTTTGTTGCATCGTGATTGTATGTCACATAAGACTGGGCAACTGCTTTGATACAAAGCAGCATTGCACATAAACACAATGTTGTCCGATAACTGATAGAATGTACCATATCTGTTGAGTTTTAAATTATTATTTAATAGCCTAAATAGCCCGCAACTTTCCACCGGCCAAAAGCATCATTAATAATCTCTTCCTTGGTCTTTGCACGATAAACCTGTCTTTTCCAATATCCGATGCGTACCTGAATGTATCTCCAGGTCTCAAAGTATGCCCTGTTCAGATGCGTCCTGATATTGTCGAGTGAGTTGTTTATGTTCATTAGAATGAGATAGAGATCCGCAGTTGAACAGGCTGCCGCACCGGTTGCATACAGGATTAAATCACTGACCGAACGATACAGATTGTCTCCTTCTTCAGCAATCTTTGCCAAGGCCCCGACATTGACTGTGATTATCAAGGTATCCGTGCTTACAATGTTACCTCTGTCCAGACATTTTCTTCTGAAGTCTTCAAGCATATCTTTATAATCACCCACACGATCACTGATGTTTTCATAGGTGTTATAGATATTGAGACTTGTCCTTAGAGACTGATACAGAATATCAATAACATCAAACGCACGGGTGTATCTGTCGAGCTCTTTATTTATGTCCCTGAAGCCGATATTGGAATCACTGCTGTACTCGTGCAGAAGTTTGTTGCTCGCTTCCAGTGTGGATCGAACAAGCAGCAGACTTCGTTGTTGTTTATGGTCGTTGATATAGGCTTCTATGGAAGCTACATCAAAACCATATTGAGCCTTGGCAGTGAACGGGAACAATACCAAAAGGCAAACAATAATCGGCATTATGTTATTCCTGGTCGCTTTCATCTTCATCGTATTTACCATTATATGTATCTGAGTGGGCACTGGAGGCTGCCTGACGCAACCAGCGTTTTCTACATTGTTCAATGAGGGTCAATCTTCTGCCACTGTCATCGTTGATATACGGGACTACGCTTTTCAGCATATCTATGATGGAATGTTTGTAGTGCATCATCTTTTCCAATGATACAAGGTCGGCATAGATATTGGTGAGTCTTGTGTCAATCTGACGGGCTATTTCAAGTCTGTCGCTTGACCATAGCAGATGATAGGTATCACCGGTATCATCGACTTCCACAGGACTGCTTTTGGCATATTCCACAGAAGGAGTGCAATCCGGAAATTCTCTGGCCACTTCTGATAATTTTGCATTGACCTCGTTGGCTTTTTCCGCATCCGATTTGGACGGATCGAGATTGACAACTTCAACAACCTGCGTGTCACTGTATTCTGTAGTAAGCGTCCATGAAATCTGCACAATAGCACGGTGTATCTTAATCCAAAGGAAATACTTTGGTTTCCTGGCTATGGATATGGTTGCCTTAAAGGTTATGGTACCGTTGATGTTGGGCATGGAGGCAGTACGAACGAATGTATTGCCTTCCCATGCACCCGAACCGTTCCACGACAGATTATAGGCTGTTTTACAATCCTGCATGATAGCCGGTATGCGGTAGTAGTCATCCGTGATAGCATTCTCACCTTCGATAGCTTCCTGCTTTGCCTGTTCATACTGTGACAGTTCTGTCTCATACGAGCTCATCTCAGTTTTTAGGCTTGATATTCTGTCCTTGTTCTCATTGTAGGACTGTCTGTATATTGCAGCATCCTCGACGCTTGCTGTCTGGATTTTTTTCAGGAGCTCTGCGTTTTCTGCCTCCAGTGCTGTTATTTCTGATTGTACTGAGACAATATTTCCTTTCAATTCCGTTATCTTGGAGTCTATTTCAGATGTATTGATACTTCCTTCGGAAACACTTGTTGCCATAGAACATTGCTTGGTATGGTTGTTTACACTGCTTCCGCAATCAGAACATTTGTATTGTGTTGAGCCTTCTCCTAATTTGGCACCGTCATGACAGGTTACGCTGATGGTTGCTGTCTCACATCCTGAAATCTTCTGGGCATTGGTAGTCTGGTAGTATTTCTTTGGGTCACTCCCCAGATAATAGGTATAGCCCTCTTCATTATCGTTAAGTTCAGACAGACGTGCGTTCATACCGGCCTTAAAGGTATTCAGATCCATAGTGTATGAATCAAATATGTCTTCATAGGCTACTTCCTTACGATTCCAGCTTTTGGTAGCATGAATCTCGTAAGCGTATGCTTTTGCATACAATCCATTCTTTGAAGAATTAATCTTGTATGCGAGCATATAATATGAGATGCTATAGGTATAGCCATCATTGGCTTTATTCAGATTGGCTATCTGTGAACGACTGTATCCTGCATGATTCTCGGAGTTCTGGAGTGCAGCTTCACGCTGTGCGGAGGATGGATAAAAGTTTTCATCTGTAGTGCTGATTCTGTACCAGTGATCACCGTTGATAATTGAGTTGTTGTCTTCAGGAGGATAATAGTCACAAAGTTTAATGGAACCAGCATCCACACGGTAGATGTACCACCTTTGTGTGTAGTACTGGCCGAATGCTTCATTGGCATAGTCTGTAATCCATGACGTTGTGTTGTAATTCGACAAAGAGAAGAGATTGGCGATGCCTTCCTCTCCACCGATAAACTGCAACAAGGTATTTCCGGCATTCTTGGAAAGATTGCCGTATAAGTCGTACACATTCTCGGCTATTTCAATGACACTGCTTGTCTTGTCCATGATGGTTCCGTTAAAGGAACTGTTCCCAAGAATGGAACTGACAGCATTGCCAGCTCCAGCCGAAGCAAGGCTAACGCCCATCGCATAGAGGTTGTCTATGTCTTGCTTCAGGTTTTCCTTTGTGAAGTTTGTACCAATATTTGAGACGCTTTCAAGCAGAACATTCCAATCCACATTGCCCAGTTCTGACAATTTCAGAATTGCTGCAAGTTCCTGGTTGATTTCAAGAAATACGATGTCCTTGAATGACAAAGTACTATTGGTAACAATAGACTCAAACTGATAACACAAAGTCTTTACCTCATCACAGATCTTATAGAGATAGCTACCCCAATAGAGGGCATTATGAGGACTTTTAAGCATCATGCCGGCAACTGTCCATATTTTGGGCATAATTTTGGCAGACACCATGTTGTATATACGGCGGTAATAGTAGTTCTCTGTTGCACTGGTCCAAAGTCCCAGATTTGTGAGAGCTCTGCGGTCGAGGAACTTGGAACTGAAGATTCCAGCAGCAGCCACTTCCGCTGCCTGATAATGTTCCCTGATCTTGGCTATCTGTTGAGCATAATACGCCTCTGTAGCAGCTTCTGTACCGAAAGCCGCCGACATTTCCGCTACAGTGCGAGTATCATAATTTACGCTGTAGTACTGTGCCATAGCAGGTGCTATAGTACAGAGAAATAGAAGTTGTATTATCAGATAGTGTTTCATTTTCAAATCTTACATTTCTGTTTTTGTTTTGAGATTAAGTACATGTTGAGCCTGGTTCACCTTTTGTGCAAAGGCTAGAGACTTGGTTATTCCTGAAAGATTCCAATCCCTGCAATAGGCTTCTATGGCATGCTGATGGTCACATTTCAACTCTCTTTTATAGAGTTTCAAGGCTTCCTTCTCAGCTCGCTCTGTAGTGTAGGTCATGTAGCATTCACGTGGCTCTTCAACTCCAAATACGGCCCCGACACTTCCACGTCGGATAAAGACCTCACGGAAGAAACTTCGTCCTTCCTTATTCTCCAGGCGGTTGATAGTGAAAATTTTCTTACAATCAACGTCCGTCAAACCGAGTGTGGCCTTAATCTCATCAAATCGCTCACGGAATTTGCTCTGGTCAAGCAGCATTACCACGTCTGAGTTATTGATGATAGCTTCCTTGACAATAGGACTTCCTACAATATCCTGTATTTCCTGCGTTACCACACCAACAGAAGCCCAGAACTTACGGGCTGTCTTGTAGAGATACTTTATGTATTCGGCCATCATCGGAGAAGCGATAGCCTTCCATGCCTCTTCGATAACCAGTACCTTACGGTTCTTCTTGATTCTCATCTTCTGGATAAACACATCCATGATGATAAGCGTAACAAGAGGGAATAGAAGAGGGTCATCCTTGATGGAGTCGATTTCAAACACGATGAAGGTTTCATCAAACAGTTTGGTGTCCAGGTTCTCATTCAGCGTCACCTCATGACTGCCTCCCTTGTAGAAGTCCTTCAACAGATAGTTGTAGGCCGCCAAGTCAATGCCGGAAAGTTTATTTTCTTCAATGATTTGCGGTATGCGGACAATACTGTACTCGTAGAAGGTATTGAACGAGAGATTCACAATACGACGGTTCACAAAATACTCGTCAAAATACTCCTTGATGACCTGCTCAATAAGACGGTCTTCCGTCTTGGTAACTATTCCCTGGGTGCCTTTCCAGATAAGCATAATCAGATTCTTCAAGAAACCTATTTTCTCGATGTTCAGCTCTTCACGTTTGATAGCAAAAGGGTTCATTGTGATAGGATGCTCTTCGGTGTAACTGATATACTTGCCACCTACATACTCGCAAAGTCCCTCGTAAGAATTACCAGTATCGACCATAACCACATCGGTATTCTGTTCCCACATCTGACGTACCACGCTGTTCATGTGGAAACTTTTACCACTGCCCGAAGGACCAAGACAGAAGAAGTTAGAGTTATCTGTAATCTTGTTCTTGCCTTCCTTTCCACTGATGTCTATTGCAACAGGGACTCCCTGTCTGTCGGTATAGTATATTTTCAGAGGTGTTTCTTCGCTATGCTGAATCCTTTCCTTGTACATAAGACATGCAGCTGCATCACTAAGGGTCAGAAAACGGTCGTATTCAGGATTGGTGGAATAACAATTTCCAGGGAATGAATTGACAAAAAGCTCCAACTGATTGTACGACTGTTTGCTGATGTGGATTCCCAACTTGCTGAAGAGATTCTCCAGATGATTGGTACATCGCTGAATATCCGTATCGATAGGTACTCCAACGATAAGATTGAAATGGGTATATACCAACTGTTTGTTTTCTCTTGCGATAACATCCTGTACATTTTTAATGTCCTCCACGGCAATCTGGTTGCTTGGATTTGGCATACTTGCATGGCGGTTCTTCTTCTTTTCAAGCAGAGAAAGTTCTTTTTTCTGGTTGGGGATGAAAAGCATCTGATTATACACTACTACCTCAGCTGACGGTATGCTGTCTAACAATGATACCATGTCTACTGGCATGGAAACATTGTTCACCTCAATGCTCGTAAACGGACGTACCAAAGAGGGGACGTTAATGCAGTCCACATCCACGAGACTATATACCTTGCATCTTTTATCACCCATAGTAATAGACTCGTCATCTATCTTGAAGTTGTTCATCGACAAATGTTTGTCGGTAAAGTTCATAGAGAAATAGCGGTCTACGTAATCACGGGCTTTATTGCCATCAAGAAATTGGGCATCCACACCGGAGTCTTTCAACTGGTCTTTAACCTTACGTATCTTAACCATGAAATCACGCCATTTCTTGCTGTCAAATGAAAAGAGATTGCTCTTCTTGTTTTCCTGAGTGATAATCAGGTAGCTCTGACAGTCGGTATAGGAACGACCTGTGAAATAGTTGAAATATGATTCCGACAGAAATTCATGGTTATCATTGCTCTCGTCATGAAACTTCTTGCGGATAAATACATCTTGTTTGTGGATGGCATATCCATCACCTAAAGTCTGTGCAAGGGCAGTGAAGAGATGATTGAACTCGTAGTAACTGTCAATGTCCGCCGAATATTTCTGTACCGGATTTTCCATCTTCAGAATGGCTGAGTATTCACCGGTCTTGGTGTAAAGTACCCCGATACCGTTGACCTCTTCCACAGAGAAGTAGATATTCTGGAAGATTTTCTTGCGTTTCCCTCCAGTACCGAAAGCCATGACTGAGATTGCCATACCAATAAGGATTGCCACAAATGTTAAGATGACGTATAGAATCATTGTTCTTTGAATTTATTATTCGATTACTTATCAGTTACGTTCACAATCTGAGAGTTGTCGTATAAACTATGTTAGGCTCATCCTAACGGGAGGGTGAGCCTAACCACACACTATTCAAAATCCAACTCTCTTGCTCATTTATCATGTTGACCGATTACATCTTATGTGCATTAGCATAGATGAATACGCCATGTTCCTCTTTCTTGGTGTGCAATCCTTTCCTTTGTTTGAAAAAGATAAGTGCAGCACCAGTGCATAGAGTGACAGCAAGGATGGTGAGTCCGGCAACAAATCCGAGGATGCAATACACTATGATAAAACTGAGAATACCTCCACCTACAGTTGCCGCAGCCCAGGTGATATACCTGCCTTGGAATCCCATAAATTCAAGGGGTTTCTGAAGCCCCTTGAACATGGGATAGCTGACGTATTGATGATTGATCGATTCCTTTGTCATGACGAATCCATACAGCTTGGTTAATGGTTAGACACCGAAGAACAAAGGCAGAGCCTGTGCAGCGGCTACAAGGAAGATACATGCTCCAACGACCATCATGATTTTCTTCTTGACATCCTGTTCTTCATTGTTCATTGCAATGTAAACGCTGATGGCACCGACAACGGCAACGACACCGGCTATGGCATAACAAAGCTTCACAACGTATGGAACATACTTTGCAATTTCCTCCGAATAACACAAGATTGTATTTAAGTGCTTGATAATCAATACATGATAGATATAAAGGCAAGTATGATGTTCCCAAAATGTTCCAAAAAACATATTTTTATAGTGAGTTTGAATGTACTAAAAGAGGGTGTGTTCAAGGACATTGAAAAGGCTTCAAAAGTGGAATTTAGCGATAAAGACTTGTTAACATAGAATTAAGATTTGATTAACATATTTATTAGCGCAGGGTGACTTGTAAGAAGGTGGGTAAAGTTTGATAACAATGTAAGATGTTACGGATAGTATTCACTTTCTCCGTAACTTTCCACATACACATTTTCCTCTTCCCTATTTTTGAAATATCAAATTTAGGGAAATAAAAGAGTGAGCAAGTTACATATCTGATACTAACAAGTAGTGAGAGTGTTAAAAGTGGGGCTGATAGAGATTAAAAACCGAATTTTGTATCGCTGTTTGGAAACAAATCATTATCTTTGTACCATAATTCAAAACAAAATGGGCATCAATAAACTAAAAGTGGTGTTGACAGAAGAAGCACAAGCCTTTTTGGATACGCAGCCATTCAAAGCTCAGCAGAAGATATACTACAACATCTTCAAGGTTGAGGAAGGAGTGATAAAAGTTGACATCTTCAAGAAACTGGAGAATACCGAGATATGGGAGTTCCGCACTCTCTACAACGGTATATGCTACAGGCTTTTCTCCTTTTGGGACACTGAGGAAGAAACTTTGGTTATTGCCACACATGGTATTATCAAGAAAACTCAGAAGACACCATTAAAAGAGATTGCCAAAGCGGAAGAGATAAGAAAAGAGTATTTTAACAGTAAAAAGAAATAGCATTATGGCACAGATGAAATTGATACCAGCAGACAATATGAAAGATAAACTTTGGGGTAAAAGAGGTACACCAGAGCGCGAAGCCATGGAAGCCAAGCTCAAAGAAGATGTGAACGCCTATATTGTAGGCGAAGCCATACGCAAGGCTCGATTGGCACAAAACCTCACACAAGAACAGCTTGGTGAGCGTATCGGTGTGCAGCGTGCTCAGATATCAAAGTTGGAGAAAGGTGCAAGTGTTATCACATTACCAACCATGAGCCGTGTGTTTCAAGCATTGGGTATTGCAACAGCCACTCTTGATTTGGGTATTGCAGGCAAGATTGCGTTGTGGTAAGATGACGGTTAGATTGTGCAATCTTGGTAGGATTGAACAAAGATTTAGCTATTATGCTGAATATCAACTTCATTTTGCTCAACAAAAACAATAATTGTTCCCAAAATGAGGAAATGAAAGCTCAAATGCTAGACAAATATAAAGAAGCCTGTCTGTATTGCCATTCAAGTCATTACGGAGAAATGTCTCTACTATCACAAAAAAACATCCTTGTTGATGCAATATTCTGTATACTTTTGCATTTATAGAATAGATAAACAAAAATAAAAGGTCAATGAAAAAGAAGTTATTGTTACTCATTTTAATGGTTCTTCCGCTTTTCATATCATCTTGCAGTGATGATGATGGAAAGGTAGATCCAATGAAGTGGAAAACCGAATTAAAAAAATCAAGCGATGGATATTTCCATGTATCTCCTGGGGGAGGGACATTTGTGCTTCAATGTACAAATTACAGTGACTTTTGGATAACTGGTATCACCGAACAAGAAGCTAAAGGGGAAGAAAAGAAGTTTACACCCGCCATTGATGACCAAAAACACTTTACCATTACGTCAGATTGGGCAACAGCTACCCAAAATGGGAATACGTTGACTGTTACAATTTTGCCGACAACAGCGAATGGCAATCGCTTCATAAAGGTGTCTGTACAAAATGGTGACGCTTTTGATGAATTCAAATTCAAGCTACGAGGATTGAAAGTCGGGCTATAATATACGGTGTTCCATTATCGTGAAATAGATGACTTGAATAATGCTCCATCTATGAGGGTAGGCATTTCGCTATCTATCTTATGCAACTCATATTTGTTGAGTAAATGGATAGCATCAATCACAATTCGTTGGGCAGCAATGCGTCTGCCCAATAGAATTGTTTCCTTGCTGTTGCCACAAGACCGATTGGCACCTGTGGCTTAAAAATATTTCTCCAAGGCATCTTTCATCATGAAATATCCTTTACCAGTCTTAGCCCAATGAATAAGTGCATCCTTTGCTTCTTCTCTCAATTGTTCAATAATTTTATTATCCATAGTTCCGTTATTTCTTGATATAATACTGTTGCCATAACTGGCTTATTTCTTTAGAATGGGCTGCTTCATCAGCATATACCATATCCACATAGTTTATAAATTCTGCAGTTTTTGGTTGTGAAATGGCTAATTTGCGTATAAGCATATTCTTCTTTTTGTCTTTTTGCAAGTCAGCATTGTCCTTTGCCAAGAATAGAGTCAATCCAATAGACAAAGCCCAAGAACACAGCATGAGTATAAGAGCTAACTGTCTAACATAGCGAGAATACCAAATGCGCCTTATCCAATACCAAGGAATGGTGCATAGCAGAAATGACGGAACTTCCTTTAATGTCTTGGGCATTGATGGCTGCGTTACGCCAACTTTTGCTTGCACCCCCAAATTTTCACAGATAGAGTCCAATGTATTGCCAATAATCTTGATACAATCATCGGATTTCTTATACCTGTCATTCAAAGAAAAAGCCAAAGCTCGTTCTTTTTCTATAATGTTTAGAAGTCCCTCGCATCTGGAAAGGACAATATCATACCTTTCAGATAGAGTCCCCATGTACTCATCTTGGGTTATTCCAAATTTCTCTTTGTCATTTTTATCCTTTTCCTCACGCTGCTTCTGTCTGCCATCCAACAAGTCTTCCACAGCCGATTTTGCAGCGGATGCCACATCAGCCTTGAACTTTTCCACATCTATGTTGTCTGTTGGTTGCGAGCCGATTTTGCTTGACAACGAATTGAGTGCATTTATGCAAGTCTGCAATTTGTCTTGCAATTCATCAAGAGTGTCTATCGCTTCGTCCTTCAAAGGAACAGGTTTCTTGTTTGCCATAATCATCTGCGTCTTGGTTTGTACTTTTTCTTGTCCTTGTCGTCATCGTCAGAACGTGACGAACCACCGCCTCCACCAACTGACGGAACCGCATAAGGTTGAAGCACTAACTCTGCAACCGCTCCTACAACATCAGACATACCAATAGAAGTATTGTCATCTGTGTCATTAGCAGTTGGAGTGCTTTCATCGGCTGTAATAGATACGCTTTCCATATTGTCAGAATTTAGGGAAGAAGATGATGTGAAATAAGACGAGGACTTTGCATTATCCATGCCATTTGCCACCTTGTTTTTCGTGTAGCTTTCGTTTTCGATATTCTCCACAGCACCGACAGCTTTCCGTTCATCAGTCAGTACCTTTTGAATATTCCCCAAGGTAAGACTTCTGTCTATCCTGCCGCCAGAGAATGTGACATTGCCATCAGAGAAAGAAATCCCTTTGACACTTCCGTCCGCTCTGTGTATAAAGTCCATAGTTATACCTTTCTTGGAAAGAACCTGTCTAAGACTATTCCAAGTACGACAGTCTTTCAATGCTTCGGTAATGAGGTCATACATTCTGTACTTAGCGGCATCCTTGCCTTTCAGTCGCTCACGGTTCACATTCTTCTTGCCTTTGCCAAATGTCAAGCCGTATTCCCTTGTGAGAGCCTTGGTGATAGCTACTGACTTCTTGAAGTTGCTGTCACCAGTGATTGCGTTGCCGTCATTATCCACCCTGTTGTACACAATGTGAACATGGTCGTGCGCCTTGTCGTGGTGACGGAAGATGACAAACTGGGTGTTCACTATCCCCATTCTCTGGAGATACTTCCTTGATATTTCCGCTATCAGTTCGTCACTCATTCGCTTGTAATCCTCTGGTGAAAAGCTCAGAGAAATATGCCCGACATACGCTTTGAGTGTCGGGCGAGCCTTGGATTGAATGTTGAAACTGGCGACAATCGACTTGTTGGTAGAAAGGTCAACACCTTCTGATGCGATGATGTTCGTGTCCTTGTTCTTGATGTCGTTGGCGTATGAGACCAATCCACCAAAGCCCTTGCCTTGCTTAATCTTTGCTATCATAGACTATAACTGTTCGTTGATTTTGATGATAATCTCACTAATGGACTGTGCCAGCCGTTTGTTCTCGTCTGCCACAGCCAAGCCACCGAGAATGTGTCCGAGGTGTGCCAGTTGGTTCAAGTTGTTTGCCATGCCCGAAAGGTCACGGATGTACTTCGTGAGTTCCCTTGAAATCGGCTCTTTGACATAACCGTTTACAGCAAGATTATATACCAAGGTGGACAGCGGAGTGTTGTCTCTCCTCTGTATGCGGAGCAGTTTCCTGTAATTGGCATCGTCAAAATACACCTTAACTGGGTGGGTGCGCTGCGTTCCTTTCGGCTGTTTCGGACGACCGCCTCTTTTCTTCTGTTCTGTTGATGTTGGGGATGTCATTGTCCTATCGTGTTTGAAGCACCTGTGCGGACACTCCTGGCTTGTAAGCCGTGGTTTTGTGGAACACTAAACCTATACTTGCTCCCCAACATCCCCAATAATCAAAGATACGCTTGGCGGTTCGACTGACCTACAAGAGATAGATTTGCCAACAGCCTTGCCGTAAGGTGAAGCTATGGCGAACTTAGGGAAGAAAAGAAGCAAGGCTCTCAGAGAATGTCTTGACTGGTGCTGTGGTGTTACAAATGTTACTTCTTGGCTCTGTCATTGAGTATCTTCTGAATGTCCGACAAGGCAAACAGACGCTGCCGTCCCATCTTGGCAGGGACAAGATAGCCAGACTTCGCCCAAGACCATAAAGTGGTGGCGCATACACGGCACATCTTGGCTGCTTCCTCTGCGGTCAGCCATTTCTCCTCATCGGGATTGTTTGCCAGTTCCATTGCCTTTATCTCCTGCGACTTTGTTATAAGTCGATCGGCAAATGCGACCAGATCCTCGGAGGTCACTTCTACCTTGAAGTGTGCTCCATTCTGTATCATTGAGTATAAATCCATATTATTCCTTTCTTTTGATTGTAGTGTGAATACGTGAACCATCAACCGATAAGGTCAACAAGCCCACGCTTGATGTCATCGTCTATTGTTCGGTATCGGGCGAAAGCTCGGCTGCCATTGGCATGACCAGACATTGAGGAAATCAAATTCGGGTCTTGCACTTGCTTGTAGAGATTTCCGATGAAAGTTCTTCGGGCGGCATGGGAAGTGGCAACTTCGTATATCGGTCGCATTTCGTTCTGTCGGGTCTGAGGGTTGAGTATCGGCACTTTCCTGTCAAGATGTGCCAGTTCCATGACCGCACGGACAGCTTTGTTGAAGTCTGCCACGTTGTAGTGTGGAAACAGCGAAAGGGTCGGTCTGTCTTTGTATCTGTCATAGATAGCGAGAGCTTTCTCTGTAAGAGGAACACGGACGGTTCTTCCGTCATGATTCTTGGTCTTCTGCGGAAGATACTCCACCACACCGTCTATGACATTCTCCTTTTTGAGGTTGAGCAGGTCACCGAAACGGCAACCGAGGAAGCACTGGAAGACGAACATATCACGGAATGTAGCCAAGTGTGGCTCATCCGAAAGGTCAAGTTCGTAAAGACAATCACGCTCCTCTATGCTGATATACCAAGGAGTTCCATATACGGCTTTCGGCATTTCAAACTGTAGAAACGGATTGTTGGTGGTGATACCACGATGGATGCACCACATGAAGACTGTCCGCAGGCGTGCGAAGTTGGAGTGCAGCGTGTTGTCTGAACGCACGGCTTGCGTCACAGACTTTGCCGCATTTCTGTACAGATATGGGTATAACTTGACATACTCATGCTCATGCACCAAGAACTGGTAGAAGTCTTCCAAATCCTCTGCTGTAGTATTGTCAATGCCCATTACATAGTCGGTGCGTTTCTTCACGGTTTTCTGGTATTGTTCGAAGCGTTCTATCTTCCCGATATTGGCACGTATTACGGATGCCTGTCTTTTCTCAAAGCCTTTTGCCTGAATGTATTGCTCCACAAGCACCGACAACCTTGTCTCCTGGCATCGGTTGTCTTTCAACTTGTAGGCATTGGGATGATGGAAGACGAATATCACACGTTTCAGCCATTCTGCGGTTGCCCCTATATAGTATTCTTTTGATATGAGTCTCTTCAAGTCAAGAATGGCATCATTAAGCAGCTGTCTCTCGCTATCCTTTACCAAAGCTATGCGCTGTTTGTAACTCTGACGCTTGGAATCCCAATGGTTGGGATTGATGGTCAGTTCGCTCGCACACTTGATGTCACATTTCTCGTCACGGACACGGAAATATATTGTAGCCTTGTCTTTGGCTGATGTCTTGCGTATAAAAGCGGTTACGTTCATAATCGTCACTTTATAAGGTTGATAATTTCACGTTTCATGTCATCGTCAATGGTGCGGTATCGAGCGAATGCTCGGCTGTTAGGAGCATGTCCTGTGAGCGAAGCCACCAACGCTTGGTCTTTGACATGTTTGTAAATGTTCGCTATAAAGGTTCTTCGTGCGACATGGCTTGTAGCCACCTCATACAAAGGCTTCATTTCCTCTTGCCGTGTTAGCGGATTGAGAACAGGCACCATGCGGTTGACACCAGAGAGTTCAAGAACAAACTGGATAGCCAAGTTGTAGAAATGCTCATCCAACAAAGGGAATATTCTCGGACTATACTTCTCGTACTTAGCCAGTATATTCAAAGCCTTGCCGCATAGGGGAACACGGACTACCTCTGTCTTGCCTTTGTTGAGGTTCTTGCTCGGTATGTATTCCAAGAAATCCCCAACGATATTCTCTCTTGTCAAAGCGAACAAATCGCCAACACGACAACCAACAAGACAGTGGAACACAAACATATCCCTTGCCAGTTCGATACGTGGACTGATTGAGAGGTCTCTGTGCAGCACTTGGTCACGTTCCTCAATGGTGAGGTAGTAAGGGATGCCGTACACATGCTTGTCCACCTTGACCGTGCGAAATGAGGTGTCGGTGGTGTAGCCTTTCTTCACACACCAGTTCAAGAACGCCTTTAACCTTGTTCCTCCACTAAAGGCGGAATTGGCAGATGATGGCTTCATTGTATTGCGGTAAATCTCAAATCGGCTGAAGAAGTCGGGATTGTTGGCAAAGTATGTGTATTCCTCAGTGATATACTTCATGAAGCGTTCTAACTCGTCTGCTCCAAAATCCTCGATACGAAGAACAAAGTCCTTGCGACCTTCCATTTCCTTTTGCCATGCCTCATAGCGGTGAAGTCTGCGGAATATGGATGTGATAGCACATTTGGTTTCCGCTCCATTCTTAACCTCTCTCAAATACTGCTCGGCTCTGTCAAAGAAACCAGTCTTGGTGTTGTCAATGTCCTCATGCTCCTTTCCCTGCTTGTCGGGATTGAAATAGTTATCTACAATATGGTGCAGGAAGTCAAGTGTGCAGCCTGTGTGATATTCTTTGCCGACCAAAAGAAGAATGTCTGCGAGTTGTCTGTTGAACTTGTCCTTCACATCTTGAGGTACATTGCTTTCTTTTGAATAGCCAGGCACGGATGCGTCATAATGGATAGGGTCGATATACAAGTTTGTTGATATTTTGTAATCAACGTCCTTTCCGTCTCTCAACCTTACATAAACGGCAGAATTACTCTTGCGAAAATACGGTATAATCTTCATCTCAAAAACAAATTTATGAATGTTCAAAACTGGGGTAATATTACCCTTTTTCAATGCAAAGATAATATGGTTCCCACAAATGTTCCCACAGAAATCAAACTTTATGCGAACCGATTAAGTATTATTATAATTCACTTTTACGCTGTAATTCATTGTGTATGAAGTGTTATTGTTCGATAAGTATGATTTTATGCAAGTATTATATTTAGTTGGATTTACCCCCAAATTGATTTCCTCCGTAACTGTTGTCAGTGCATTTGTTCCGGCTGTGTAGTCTCCTGCAGCATTCTGAGCATAAGTGGCAGCTACTCCGCAAAAGAGCAACATGGCCAATGTTCCAACACGTTTAGCATTGAAAATCCTTTTGGTTAAATTCTTGATTTTCTTCATTTTTTGTTGTTTTACAGTTAAAAATTAGACACGTTATCCTTACTTGCTTGGTTGTTTATTTTTTTTATACAATATTATAGCCAAAGAATGCAGGGAAAATGATAGTTGCGCCAATCATAAACAGGCAAGCTCCGACCAGCATCATGATTGATTTGGTTACATCTCCTTCACCGGTATTCATTTTGATATAGATTTGTAAAGCTCCGATAATTGCTACTATGGATGCAATAGCGTAAAGAAGATATACTACATAGAGCATCATTGTGACCGTAAAATCATGGGCATTGCTCAATGCATCAGCTCCCCAGCTGTAGTCAACACCGCCGCATTTAGCAAATGCCGACTGAGGCTGGAGAAACATGAAGCCGAAACAGGCAATAAAAAACAGTTGATTGATTTTACAGTTTATCGATTGCATTCCTTTTCTCTATTTTTCTTTTGTTGTGTTTGTCGTTGAGATTTTGCATGAACTCATCAGGATAAAAACAATATTGAGGAGCTGGCTCTATTTCTTCCATGTTCTCTTCGTTTTCCTTATTGAGCTCTTCAGTTGTAGTAGTCTGTTGAGTGGATTTAGACTCTTCCTCTTCAGGAGGGGAACTGTTGGTCTGCTTATTGCCTGTTGGAATGACTACCCGAAGGCCGTCGTCTGTTACTTGCTCTGTGTATGTCATGTCACTACCTTCAGGACCATCATTATGTTCTTCCACGGAAACCGGCACTTCTTCATTATCCATGCTACTGACATCAATGGTCTCTTCATCCGTTTTCTTTTCGTCTTTCTTACTATGAAGGTCAAGGGTAATCATTACTGAAAAGTAAACCACATACGCAAAGGTGAGGACGAATACGAATATTACAAATCCTGGCATTTCTCAATCTGATTTTAATGTGTTATTATAAAAAAGTTTTATACTCAGAAGACAAAACTTAAAATCAATTTGCTCCTGTGTTATGACAAAGGAAATGTGTTTTATGGTATTATGATAAAAATATGCCGTTTTGGACTTCAGTATTAACATACATTTGTTTAGAAGTATGATATTTCGCCAAAAATCATACTATTAAATATAAGATATGAATAGAGTAGGAGTGAAACCAAGTACTCTTCTTTCTGCTCAATTGCCTTTATTTTCCTACCCTGTTATTCCATCAAACATTATTCTTCCTAGTACCTCCAATATTTTGTACAAAAGTATCGCTAAGAATGCCCCTTATTGTTGTCTTATAATCCTAATGCTCGGTTTATCAATGCTATACAATTTCGCCCTCTTCTTTGTTTCTCACCAACATTCTGTACAAAAGTAACTATAAGCATCCTCTTTCAAATGTAAATTTATATTGAACCTGTATGTTCAAGGTCTATTCTCATTGCAGTGAACCTTGTTCTTTTGTCCTATATCTTTTAATCGGTATAACTTCTTTTTAGATTGTCTTTCATTGGTCTTTTCTGCTGTCCGCTTCCTCATTTATTAGTGTCACCCCATCTAAGAGCCTTTCTTTTTATACGGCAAAGGTATATGGGTGTTGTGGAAATGAAAGAGTTCCGGCTTACAGCCTTTGCCCAGAAAAAATAACGATGTTGTCTGCGACTTCCCCAACATTTTTTTCGTTCAAAACTTTTCTAATTCCACCCTCCCGTACCTCGATAAGCCGTAAAAAAAAGGCTCAAACTCAGATGGGGAATGATTCTCAATCTAAAAAAAAAGTCAGCGGATAAAAGACCAAACCAAGACAAAGGTTTTAAAAAAAGGTCTAAATCTAGCTGAAGAATAATTCAAGTTTTAACACTCTAAAGCATACGGATATGAGAAAAGGATTTGAAGTGAACGGCGACTACAGACTGATGGACAGTTCAGAACTTGTGTACATTCTTACTAACAGTGCAGTTATGGTAAACAAGGTACAGGAAAAGGAAGTGGTATATGGTGAAGAATGCAGCTTTGAGGATGTTCTGGCGAAAATGACACCAGGCAAGCGCAATCTCGTCATGGCAGGTGTGGAGCTTTACAAACGCTGCAACTCTCATAAGAACCAAAGACCGGTTATCAGACAGAGTACAGATATTTTCGACTATATGCACCCCGTTATGGGAGATAACAAGACAGAAGAGTGCTGGGTTATCTTCATGAACTCGTCTGCAAGAGTTATCAAGAGAATACGCATTTCTTCTGGTGGACTGAATACATGCCTGATTGATATAAGGGTACTGCTTAAAGAGGCTATTCTTTGTGAGGCAACCTCATTTATCCTTTCACACAATCATCCTAGCGGAAACACCAAACCGAGTATAGAAGATGATAAGCTGACACAATCGGCAGCAACGGCAGCAAAGACACTCAATATCCGAATGCTTGACCATGTTATCATCTGTAATGATTCTTATTACAGTTATGCAGATGAAGGCAGAATCTAAGTGAGCCGAGTAGCACAACCTTTTAAAAAAGGTTGTGACTACTTTTTCAAGAAAAAGTAGCAAAACAATTAAATGACATACATTATGAAGTGGATTGAAATGATGGTCAAAAAGCTGACCGCAAGATACATGAGCCTGAACAGACAGTTTAAGGTACAACGGCATACCATTGTGTGCCAGAGCGGTATGGAGGACTATGTTAGTGTAACGATAGACTGTACTGAATCTTTCAGCTTTGACTTTTGGACAAAGGAACTTACCTGTGAGTATGGTAACAGATACTTTGATGATGTATCAGAAGCATTCAGAAAAGTGTACGGAAATATTATCATTATCAATAACTCTAAATGAATGTATTATGGAAAAGAACTATGAAACTTTGCGCATTAAATTTAATAAACCGCTTGCTGAAATAGACAAGGAGTTCGAGGAAGAAAAGGAAATGTTCGGTGTTGAGAGCTTAAAGGAGTTCATAGACGGATATGAATCTTCAAGGTTCACTCAGATAAGCGAAACGGAAGCTATTATCACTTCTGAATACAACATGAACCATATCGTTGACTGGATAGAGAGGTTTGCCGAAGATATGGTTTTCTCTTAATCTGATTTTGTCACAGAATCAAAATAGTATTAATCATCAAAATTTACCGATATGAACACAACAACGATACATCCGGCAGAAGCATATCTCCGTAACCCCAACAACCCATCTTCACTGTACGTAAAAATCAACGGTAAGCGCAGAAGGCTTTTTATAAATCGTCAGGAAGGAGTATAGGTATAATCGCAGAGAGAAAGAAAAGGAGAGGGTATAGGTTCTATGACTGGGCATCCATCCAGGATGTCTATTATCCGACCGGAAAGGATGAAAAGGAAACCGTCATGAAAGAGGTCTTGAAATACAAGAAGCTGGCGAGACTGGCTACATACACCAATGCCTGGCTAAGACAGATTGCAGACGCAGATCCGGAGAAATCACTGTTTGAAAACCATATCACGACAGGAACCACCATTGACGGAAAATGTATCAGACTGAGCACCATTGAAAAGTATTGCGGCTGCATGGTGATGGAATGTTTCAAAGATGCCTTCAAAAAGAAGGAGAAGTATTCAAGCTACAGGTTTGACTTTTGTGGCTATGACGGCACACTCTGGTGTGAACCCCGTGAGGACGGTGACATGGTAGCAGGCTTTATGAAGGAATACCGAAATACCGGGAACGGCTATTATTATTTGCTTATCAATGACAATACCATGATAGGCTATGACATTGACTGACTCATTTTCCCTATCCTTTGTATCAAGGTATAAAGGATAGGGTATAATAAACCCAATTATACAACACTTTAATTTGTTATCATATGAAACCGGAAACAATTATTCAGCAAGGCTTGAAAAGCGCCAATATATTGCTTAAGAATGCACAGAAGAGAGCTGCAGAACTTGACCACCTGAAGGGAGAGCTTGTAATAATCACAGATGCAAACGGCAAGACCTTCAAAGGGTTTTTCAGGAAAGTAGAGTTTATCATCTTGGACAACAGGATTGCCGCCAGATATACAGTATGTCATATTCTTTAATGTAACGGCTTTATAATGCCATCAGAACATACGGACGAAGTATATGATGCTGTGGATATACGCAAGACATCCTACAAGAACTACAGATATAAAGTTTAACCCTATAAATCACATTGACATGAAAACAAAACTTTCACCTTATACAATCGCATCAAACTGTACTGACCTTACTGACATCCGTGACGGTATCAATGAAATCCAGGAAGAAATGAAAAGGCTTGTTTCAGAAGGCAAAAATGTTCCGTCATTCTTCTACTCCAGGTTGTCGAAACTCCAGACAAAGAGGAAAAAATTTGAACAGAAAAACCAGATTCACATGAATGTGACCATCCGTTTTTTCATAGACGAGGAAACTCTTACAATGGCTGTACACCATTGCCTGTATTTCCAGATAGAGCCATCTTTTCCGAACGTAAAGAAAGCCATCAGGAATGCAATCCTGAACAACGGAAGATCCATCATAGATTTCCCTGAATCCTGGGGTGATGACCTTATGGATGTAAATCAGAAGGAAGTTGAAAAAGTTTTGCAATTGCTTAAGCCTTCTTTTTTCTAATTTCTTTGTTACACAAAAAAATGCAGGTTGTCTATCTACCTTTACAGTGTCAAAAGGACTCAAATACATATGGAAGTATGGGTGAGCGGCCGAAACCAGTTCACTGCTAACGCCGATTCTCCGGGTTTCAAAGGTTTGAATTTTTCACGGGTCAAACTGATAATTTTGGCAGACATTGGCGTATGCGCAGGAGTGAAGATCCTGAGAATGCGATTAGACTCCGCGAGATTCCACTTTCTATATGGAGTAGGTAGCTTAGTAGGAAGTGCCCCAGGTTATGGCTCCGGTATTCGTGGGCTCTATCTTATTTCTATAAACCTTTCTTAAGTTTAAGCACCGTCTGAACTGTGGTATTACCCATCACTTTTAGCGGTGCTTTTTCATTGTCTGAATTGAAAAACATCGTAATTGTTCATTTCACTAATAATAGGAAAAGTATAAAAAAGGAGTGCTGTAGATTGTATACCCATAATTCATTCCTTTATCAGTTTTTGTTCTACAATGTTCATTTGTTCAAAATATAGCCATTTATTCGGGACATCGTCAACTACTTGCTACTACTTCGATGTTATCCGTAGCAATACCATCTTCTACAATTTGGACAATAAGCCGTCCCATCCATATATGTTTGCCCTACTTTACCACAATAAGGGCAAGCAAGATGTCCACCAGTATACAAAAGTTGGTCTTTTGGTGGACAATCAGGAATATCTTCATCTTCCTCTTCATTATAAAAATCTTCGCCCCATTCATCCGTCCATTCATCGTCCTCTTCATTGCTCCAATCATCGCCCCCTTCTCCATTATCATTATCAGAATTCAAGATGTTTTCGACTGTAGTAAGTTTTGAATAATTGATGTCGACATCATTTTCTATCTTGCCATAAATCGTGTCAATAAGATATTCAGCTTGATCATCTTCCAAAACTAAATCGTCTTGTACATTGTTAATATTATACTTCTTTGATAGAAAAGGCTTTACCTCTTCTATGGTAAGGCAATATCTTTCAAACAGTTCTTTTAAAATGACAGTCATAATATTATAGTCTTAAATCTGAGTTCATACTGAAATGAACCCATTGGTGGTTAATAGCATTTTGGTCTATAGTGACCTCTTGCCACAAATATAGCATTTTATTTGGAGCAGCACTCGCTACTTGCAGAATAATTTGCGGTATCTAAAATAAACTATAGTTTAACATAGACTATAAGAGTTTGTCCTATACATTATATATATAGGGCATTTTTCTTGCTTTTATAGTCTAAATATATTACCTTTGAAAAAACAAGTTTAATTTAGACTATGGGAGAAAAAATAGGATATGCCAGGGTGAGTACGAGAGAGCAGAACCTCTCTTCTCAGATAGATGCACTGAACAATGCCGGGTGCATCCGCATCTTTACGGACAAAATCTCCGGTAAGGAGTTCAAGCGTGAAGGTCTGACTGCTTGCATGGATTACCTACGTTCCGGCGACACACTTGTCATTTACCGACTTGACCGATTAGGCAGATCCGTCAAGGAAATGCTCGATCTTTGTGCCAAACTGGAGCAACGGCGAATCAAACTTGTTTCCCTTCAGGACAATCTTGATACTTCTACCGCTGTCGGCAGGTTCACTATGCAGATACTCGCATCACTGGCCGAGTATAACCGCAATCTTATTCTTGAAGGTTGCAAAGCCGGAATCGAGGCAGCCAAGAAGAGGGGTGTAAGGTTCGGAAGACAGGAAGGGAGTAAGATGAAAAAACCGAAGAAGGAAGCCGTCATCCAACTTTACAAAGTTGGAACAACTATACCGAAGATAATGGAAATAACCGGTATCAAAGCAAAACAGACCATTTACAATTATTTAATCGAAGAGAATGTTCAACCAAATAGGAAGTTATAATGTATATTTATAACTTAGTGCCTTATAATGTGTTGTCTCTATTGTTAAAAGAAATTTTGAATTAATATCTACTTCTTAAAAAACAAACATCTATGTTGTATAATAATATAGTTTTTTTAAGTGATAACTTAGAACTTTCATGTGAGAAGCCACAAAATTTATTGGCTGAGGTGAAATATAATGGGTCAGAGAATTTTGGAAATTATCATACATCTTATTTCCCTATTGAAAAAAATGGGAAAGAACTTGTTTTTAATGGTTGGTCTTTAAAAGAGTTTTATATCAATCGCCAATGGAGTAAAAGCTATTTATTGAAATTGATTGTTTCAAGAAATAATATGCCATATATTAATATATATGATTTACTTAGTAAATACAAAAAGACTGAATGGTTTAATAGTGGCAAAAGTGAACTTGAACTTAATTCAAAAATGTTACGTTATGCGATTGATTTCCTTGAAAGTATTCCAGAAGAAATATGTACTCATGCCGGAGTTGATATTTATTTAACCTTTACTAAGGTTTCTACTAATCAAGAATTATACGATTACTATATAAAATTTTCTGATTCATTCCGTGTTTTAACGGCAACTGAATTTATGTTTTTGAATAAGTTGTTTATTCAAAGATGGAAAGCTATTATTTAGTTTTATGAAATTCCGAATAAGTCACTCAATTATTGATTGATTTTATATTAAGTACAAACAATAGCTAATACATTAGATATTATATACTTAATAAAATTTAATTTATTGTTTTTTATTATGGATACTATATCGTTTAACCCTGAAAGATATCAAATCGAGATAACTAATATGATGGATAAGTTTTTTAATGACAGTATATTAAGTTTTAATCCTTATGAGAAGGACGAACTTTTTATAACTAACTTCATCAAAGAAAATAAGAATGTTTTCTCTGATTATGATGGTCTTATTTCAGTTCAAAATTATTTTGGTACCCTATTTAATTTCCAAAGTATTGAAACAAACAACTATAATGGTTATGATTATGAACTAATGGTGCTTGCAAACTCAATAAATAACCAAAAGTTTACAATGAATAAAAACACCTTTATTTATCCGTCTAGACCTCTTCTAGATACAAAGGGATTCGGTCAACATTTATCAGTTAATGTCGATGTTTGTT
>ENA-ORCM01001000-ORCM01001000.1-human-gut-metagenome-genome-assembly--contig:-NODE-1000-length-25295-cov-5.475692_pt1 | contig 25295 bp, 18 predicted proteins | sample MGYA00242906_ERZ507928 | MGnify/ENA primary metagenome ERZ507928 (study PRJEB26167, sample SAMN06115497) | human gut metagenome | host: Homo sapiens | place: China:Shanxi | collected 2015-05-07...
GTATAAAAAAGCTACATCAAGCGATTCAGCCACAAAATGTTGTGAAAAAAGACCCTTACCATTCCGGAATGGTGAAATGAAGAGTCTATCTCACTCAATATTAATTTTTCGCAGTTACTGCAGGACGCCCTTATCCAAAAAATTAGAGCTAAGCTGTAACCCTTAAGCAGTTTTATCCGCTAGGTCACTTTTTGAAGTGAAAGATTTAACCTTTTTGTATTTATTGACATTTATCATTCTATTTTTCTATTCTGTGTTATCTGCAATGCTTTTGCCAGTATCTGCTCCTCCGCTTCGCTCGGATTGTTCCGATACATTTCCTCTGGAATATCCAGTGAAAACCGACCTAATTCCCTGATTTCCTCGTCCGTCTTCAGCATATTGCATATTCCCCATATTGTAGTCGAAGCTATCCCACATGTGTCTAACCAAATTATTAAATCTTTCTCTACTTTTGTAATTTCCTTTGAACCTGCCACTCTCAATTACCTCCACAACATTATTAAAGTTTCTATTGTATTCTTCTAATTTTGTGATATACTATTTCTAGAAGTAGTTTCATTATCGTTGTTAAACCCTTGGGAGTTTGATCGTGAAGCTGCTTTTTTATTATTATATCATTAGCATAATCCTCATCTATACCCATCTGGATTCCATAAAGTCAACTATATGTCAAAAAATTACAGGAATTACTCTTTAGAACCGTTTTTTACTCGATATTTATTTTACCTCATTTGCACCTACTTGTGCCTATTACCTACAGAACCTGCCACTGGCAGCTTCTTACGGATGCCTGCAACCAAAAAGGCTGTAACCCTTGATTTATCAAGGATTACAGCCTTTTTTCTAGTTAAGCTGGCAACGGGAATCGGACCCGTGACCTCCGCACTACCAATGCGACGCTCTACCGACTGAGCCATGCCAGCAATTCTGTCGGAACTAATCCCGACTTGTAATACTATACTATAGAGAGCTATGATTGTCAATACTTTTCTACAGCATAATGTCAGATTTTTCTTTGCTATGCTCAATCTTCATATTTAACTTCCGGAACGGAATTGCAATTACAAGTCCAATCAGAAGTGAGATTATAATATAGATGCCTAAGATGCCAATGCATTTCCAATAAGTCATTCCATACATACCACCGATAGTCTCCCGGAGTGCATCCATTCCATAAGGGAATGGGAAGAAACGGTAAATCCGCTGATAGATTGCCGGCAGTACTTCGATTGGGAAGGAACCGCCTGCTCCTGCTACCTGGATAACCATAATGACTACCGCCAAAGCCTCTCCGACATTTTCAAAGGCTACCGTTAATGCGTACATAAATAAGGTAAATACAAAGCTGCAGCATGCGCAGGCAAGCCAGAATAAGAACGGGTTATGGCATTGTATCTTAATATAAAATAAATCTCCCAGTGCAGTAATCAATGCCTGCACCTGTCCAATCAGGAAGAATGTAATATATCTTCCAAAGAATTTCTGGTAAGGTTTTGCATCCGGTATTTTCTCATCCGGAAGTACCTTTACATGAATGATTGCCACCAGAATCAACGCACCTACCCACAATGCCAGTACTGTATAGAACGGTGACATTGCCGAACCATAATTGGAAATCGGATAAATCTCTTTCGTCTCCATATTGACCGGAGAAGATAAGAAATCTCCTAACAAAGTCGGGTCGGTCTCTAAGATTTTCATCAAAGCCTGATACTGGTCACTGATTTCCAGAGCACTGAGACTTGTAATCACACTGTCAAGTCCGGTCTTCATTTCCTGTGCTGCTGCCAGTGAATCACTTAAGCTTTCATTTCCCTTATCGAGGGTTTCACTATAAGCATCCAATACTTCCGATACTTCATCAAAATCTCCATCGACACCATTTAAAATTGCCTGTGTCTGATTCAGTGACCCCTGCATGGACTGAATGGTTGTCTCCAGCTGACCTTTTACCGAATAGTCAAACGTATCTTTTAAAGCTTTTATTTTGGTCTTACAGGAAGTTATTTCGGTAGATATTTCAGTGTTTAAAGTATCCTTTGCAGTATTTAAATCTGTGACATTATTCTGGACACTGTTTAAATCTGCTTCAATTTTATCTAACTGTGCTTCGATTTCTGCAATCTGACCGGAAACACTTTCATCATCCTTCCAGTCTGCCACACTGTTTTCAAATAACTGACGGATCAGCGGCATCATATTAATTGCGCTCTGCAGTCCGCCGGAAGATAAATCACCATAGTTATCCAACTGATCTAAGGCATTCTGTATCAGCGTATTGATATTGTCAAGGCTGTCGGCTGCTGTATTAAGATTTGCTGAAATAACCTCAGCCAAAGCACTGGCATTAAGGCTGCCGGAATTCAATGCTCCCTGCATGGTATTTACCGTATTCGAACCATCATCTACCATCGTATTCAGATTCGGCAGCATAACCTGTGTCGTATCAATCAGGCTGGATGCCGAATTGGTAATGCTGACAAAAGAATTCAGCAATGCAATATAGCCGTCCAAATCTCCGCTTAAATCATTAAGCTGTGTCAGGAAAAGATTCATCATAGAGCCGGAATCCATTCCATTTTCTACCATGACATCATTTACCTTTAACATGACTTCTGCCAGAGTGCTGACAAAGGTTGCATTAACCTGCTCCTGTACTGCCGTTTTTGCCTTGGATGTAATCTTTGGTGCAATGGCATTTTTCTTCTCATTTTCATAATAAATAATCTGCGGATTCTGTACTTCTCCGTTAAGGAAGCTTATCATTTTCTCGGAAAAATCCTCCGGAATAATCAGTGCCGCATAATATTCACTGCTGTATACACCATCTGTTGCTTCATCCATGGTATCAGTAAACTGCCAGCCCATAGTCTGATTGGCTTTCAGGGCATCAATGACGCTGTCTCCGATATTTAAAGACAGACCTCCCATGTCAATTCCCTCATCTGCGGAATATACTGCTATCTTAAGATTTGATGTAGATTCCGGTCCATACGGGTCCCAGTTGGACAATATATTAAACCATGCGTACAGTGACGGAATAATAGAAAGACCTATTACAATAACCACTGCTACCACATTTGTGCTGACTCTCTTAAAATCCCGGTAAAAGATTCTAAAAATATTTTTCATGTGTTATCCCTCTGCTACTCCTTTGTGCTATCCGTTAAAAGTTCCTGCTCTGCCGTCTGAAGTACGGTACGAATCCGTTCTTCTACCTGGGCAATTCCATCGCCAATCAGTGCATCTCTCTCCTGTTGCTCCCGGTTAGAAATCTCATTTAATTTTTCCTGTAATTTATAGTCCGAATATTCTACGAAAATTAAATATCCTGCCAGAATAAACAGCGATACAATCCACAGAATCAAAAATACAATTTTTGAGCTTTCTGTCCAGAATAACAATGCCAGGAAAATCAGTGGAATAATGATAAGGCACCGCAATCCGATGCGGATACGTTTCTGGTTCTTCTTATGAATCTCCTGCTCATAGCCTAAAAGCATGTCATAAAGCTTTTCATAATCTTCTTTCTTTTCCATCTGCTCTTCACCTGCTCTCTTACATCATCTTCGTATCTTTCATTCGCTTTTCTACGAAATGATTGATACCCATAAATGGTATGCGAATCATCAGTCCGATTAACAATGCCGCTGCTGCGAAAATCAGAAGCTCTGCCAGATTCTTCTCATAGGTTCCGCCATACATGCCGCCAATGGTTTCACGCATGGCATTAATGGCATATGGGAATGGGAAGAAAATATATACCCGCCGGTAAAATTCCGGCAATATCTCAATCGGATATGTTCCACCGGAACCTGCAATCTGGATAACGACCATTACAACCACCAGTGCTTTTCCGATATCTCCAAAGGAAAGTGTCAGTGCATAAATTAACAGCGTAAAGGTAAAGCTCGTCAGCGACGCCGCAAACCAGAACAATACCGGATTCTTCACCTGGCAATGCAGCAGATAAATATTACCCAGCACAATAATCAATGCCTGTATCTGTCCCATCACAAAGAAAATGAGATATCTTCCAAGGAAAAGCTGATAACGCTTCGGATTCGTCAAATCCTTTTCGGATGCCTTTACCTTAATCAGTGCCACCAGTACAATACCGCCTACCCAGAGTGCCAGTGTTGTATAAAATGGTGCAACCGCAGAACCATAATTTTTAATCTCATAAACCTGCTTTGTCTCCACTTTTACCGGCTGTGCAAAGAATTTACCATAGGATTCCGGATCGCCGCCCAAAAGTTCCATGATAATCTGCATCTGTTCATCTTCCGATGCTTCATTCAGCTTGCTGATTGCCTCTTCTATCTTTGTATCACAGGTCTTCAGCAATGTCTGAATCTGTGTAAAGCTTTCATCTGTAGCATCTACCATATCTAAGGTTCCATCGAAAATGGTTTCCATGTCACCTAATGTATTATTCAGATTATTCAAAAGATTGGTTACATTGACCAGTATCTGGGATGCCGTATCCAATATTCCGGATACTCCAGGCACCAGATTATTGGTGTATACATTCTTCATATTTTCAATGGTCTTGCTGCAGGTAGACAATGCTGTATTCATTCCGCCTGTCACAGTATCTACCGCATCTTTTACTGCATCTGATGCATTGTCCGGCATCAGTGTCTCTAAAAGCTTCTGCATTTCTTCTGCATCCTGCTTCAACGCATCAATCTGTGACATCACATCATCCATATCCGTTTTCTGCTCGTCCGTAAAGCTCTCATCTGTCTTGAGTCCACTGATTGCTCCATAAAGCGACTGCAACTGGTCATTTAACGTCTTGATATCATTCGTTGTTGTCTCAATACTTTCAGTTGTCTTCTTGGCAGAATCTCCCAGTCCGGCATTGGTAATATCCGTTGAAATCTTATTCAAAGAATTCTCAATATCCGTTAAGGTTGTCTCCACATTCTTGGAAAAATCTGAAAGTGTAGTATCCGTACTGTCTAATTGTGTCTTTGTTCCATTTAGGGAATTTACAGCTGAATCAATTTTATCTTCCACCTTTGACACACTGGAATTGGCTTCATCAATCCCTGCGCTCAGTTCTTCATTTCCGGACAGGAAGCTGTCTATCATGGCATCATAGTCCTTTAAATTCTGGCTGAGCTGCTCTAATTTCTGGCGGAATCCATCCACACCGCCATCTTCACTTATTTTCTCAGAAAGATTATCCATCTGGGCAAACATGGCACTTGCCGCTGTCTCAAGAAATGTCTCATTGATACTGGACTTTAATGTGCTCACTGCAGTATCGGTAATTTTCGTTGCAATGGCATTTTTCTTCTCATTCTCATAATATGTAATGGTCGGATTCTCCAGTCCTTCAGAAAAGATGCTGAACATGCTCTCGGAAAAGCGGTCACCAATAACTACTGCCGCATAATATTTTCCACTTTCTACTCCACTGATTGCTTCATCAGAGCTGTCTACAAACTGCCAGCCTATGGACTTATTCTCCTTCAACTGCTCAATCACCTGAACACCCATGTTGACGGTTGTGCCATCCTCTAATTTCATTCCTTCATCTTCAGATGCCACTGCAATATAGATATTTCCGGTGTTGGCATAAGGATCCTCGTTGGAATAAATATTAAACCATGCATACAAAGATGGAATAAAACACAATCCAATTGCAATGACCAGTGCGAAAAAATTCCTGCAAAGTCCTCTTACGTCCTTACGAAAAATGTGAATGATATTTTTCATGCTGTTACTTCCCTTTCAACTTCTTCTTTAAACGCTGCAACGCATTATCCACAGCCTTCGGCTCTTTTCCCATAGCTTCTGCAATCTGCTCATAGCGAAAGCCCTGCAGATAATACGACAACACTTCCTGTTCCATTTTGCTTAAAGTTTCATTTACTTTCCGCTTGAAATCTTCCCGGTCTTCCTGACTGATAAATAAATTCTCCGGATTCGCCTCATCTATAGTCTCTAACACATCCGCCAGATTCCTGCCTTCCGAATCCTCACTATCTGCATAAAGTGGTACATACGAATTGAGCGGTGCATGCTTTTTCCGATTGGAAGCCTCCACCGCTGTATACATCTGCCTTGCAATACAAAGGTCTGCGAAATGAAAAAAGCTGCTGTCTTTATCCGGCTGATAATCCCGGACAGCTTTAAACAGACCAATCATTCCCTCCTGAATCAAATCGTCTGTCTCACCACCAATAAGATAAAGTGCTTTTGCTTTTTTCTTTACAAGACTCTTGTATTTGTCCATCAGATAATCTGTAATTTCATTTTCACCACTACGAAGTGCTGCAATTAATTCCTCATCACTCATGTTCTGATAAGATTGCATCTCTCTCTCCTGTTAACTTAATCTCTGTCTTACAATTTCATAAGCTAAAACACCTGTTGCTACCGATGCGTTTAAGGAGTCAATATCTCCCTTCATTGGAATCGATGCCACAAAGTCACAGTTTTCTTTTACTAATTTGCTGACACCTTCTCCTTCATTTCCGATAACCAGTCCGATAGAACCTTTTAAATCCAGATCATACATGGTTGTGCCACCCATATCTGCACAGACAAACCACATGCCCTGCTCCTTTAATTCCCGGATAGTATTGGTAAGATTGGTTACCTTTGCTACCGGTGTATAATAAATGGCTCCTGCGGATGCCTTTGCTACGGTAGCGGTCAGTCCCACTGCACGGCGCTTTGGAATAATGACGCCATGGGCACCTGCCAGATTGGCAGTACGGATAATTGCACCCAAATTGTGCGGGTCTTCAATATTATCCAGCAAAATGACAAATGGTGCCTCATTTTTCTTTCTGGCATTTTCTAAAATATCTTCTACCGTTGCATAGGAAAATGCTGCTGCCATGGCAATGACACCCTGATGCTTCTTCGTCTCTGACAACTGCTCTAAACGCTCTTTTGCCACAAACTGTACCAGCGTATCATGCTTTTTCGCTTCTCTTAAAATGGTCTGAATGGGACCGTCTTTACAGCCATCTAATACAAACAGCTTGTCTATGGTTTTTCCGGAACGAAATGCTTCTAAAACTGCATTTCTTCCTTCTATCTTCGTGCTTTCCGCCTGTGTGTTTTCCATCTGCATTTCTTCCATTCTACTTTCCTCCTGCCAGATCATTCTTTCCGGTCTTCACATTATAGTGTCTGATTGCTTCTTTCGCCAGTTCCAAAATCCGCTCAAACTGATCCGTCAGATATAAATAGCCCATCAATGCTTCAAAGCCGGTGGCACGGCGATAATCTGACATAGTTGCGTTTTTTGCCATGGTCGGAGACTTGGCATTTCTGCCTCTGCGGTAAATTTCCGTTTCGTCTTCCGTAAGCATCGGAGTCAGTGTCTCCATCATCGTTGCCTGCGCATGTGCTTTCACCAGATGGCTGGTGGTCTGATGCAGACGGGATGCCTTGGTATTGCCTTTTCCAACTACAATGCTTCTTATGACAAGGTCATAAATGCCATCTCCTATGTAGGCAAGTGCCAAAGGGGAGTAGGTTGCTACATCCACCTTTGGCAGGTCAAAATATTCTTTGATATGGGAATCTATGCCTTTTTCCATTTTACACCCTCTCTGGTATCCTCTAAGACAATTCCTTTTTCCAAAAGTTCATTACGAATTGCGTCTGCTTTGGCAAAATCTTTTTCTTTCTTTGCAGCCTTACGCTCTTCGATTTTTTCTAATACATATGCTTCTAAATCTGCATCGATTTCATCGGCAGGATTTGCTGCTTCTCCCGCTGCTAAATCAAGAGATAATACATAATCAAAATCTTTTACCAGTGCAAGCTTGGTTGCATCGGTCATATCGGCTTTCAATACTTCATATACTACAGTCAGTGCCATGGAAGTATTTAAATCATCCTCTAATGCCTGCAGGAATTTCTCTTTGTATGCATCAAATTTATCCTGCTCTACTTCTGTAGACGCATCCAGTTTTGCAATGGTCTTACGAAGCTTTACATAGGAATTTTCCATATTATCCATTACTTCATAAGAGAATTCCAATGGCTTTCTGTAATGGGACTGCAGACAGAACATACGATATACCAGCGGCAGATAACCTTTTTCTTCCAATAAGGAAACGGTCAGGAAATCTCCCTTGGATTTACTCATTTTTCCTGATTTATCATTCAGATGATGCACATGGAACCAGTAATTACACCATTTGTGTCCCAGATATGCTTCACTCTGTGCAATCTCATTGGTATGATGTGGGAAAATATTATCCACACCGCCGCAGTGAATATCCATATATTCACCTAAATGCTTCATGCTGATGCAGGAGCACTCGATATGCCAGCCCGGATAACCAACGCCCCATGGACTATCCCATTTCAGTTCCTGGTTATCGAATTTGGACTTGGTAAACCACAATACAAAATCACTCTTGTTGCGCTTATTTTCATCCTCAGATACGTCATCACGGACACCTACCATCAGCTCTTTTTCGCTCTGGCTGGAGAATACATAATAATCATCTAATTTTGATGTATCAAAATATACATTTTCTCCGGCAATATATGCATAGCCTTTCTCTAAAAGTACCTCTATCATATGAATAAATTCCGGGATACAATTGGTTGCCGGCTCTACCACATCCGGACGTTTGATATTTAATTTGGAGCAATCGGAAAAGAATGCATCGGTATAATACTTTGCAATCTCCATAACGGTCTTGTGCTCACGCTTTGCGCCCTTTAACATTTTATCCTCACCGGTATCTGCATCACTGGAAAGATGTCCTACGTCTGTTATGTTCATGACACGCTTTACATCATAACCTGCATAGCGAAGTGTTTTCTCTAATACATCTTCCATAATATAGCTGCGCAGATTTCCGATATGTGCAAAATGATATACGGTTGGTCCGCAGGTATACATTTTCACTTTGCCATCTTCGTTTGGCACAAAAATCTCTATTTTTCTTGTAAGGGTATTAAAAATCTTTACGTTGTTCTCCATGTTATCCTCCATCGTTCCTGGAATTACTTATTTAATTCTTCTCTACTTCCTGCTTCAATGCTTTTATCTCTTTTTCCATATCAATGATACGGTTGCATAATTCTGAATTTTCCCGCTGCAATACATTGATGTCTTCCTGTACCGGGTCCGGCAGATTGCACTGATCCATATCGCTGCGCGGAATTTTTACATTGTTACGTTTTACAATTCGTCCCGGAACACCAACTACGGTACAATTTGGCGGCACCTCTTCAATTACCACACTTCCGGCGCCGATTTTCGAATTCTCTCCTACGGTAAAGGAACCGATGATTTTTGCTCCGGCACTTACCATTACATTATCCTCTAAGGTCGGATGACGTTTTCCGGTTTCCTTACCGGTTCCGCCCAAAGTTACACCCTGATATAAGGTTACATTATCTCCGATAATTGATGTCTCTCCGATGATAACGCCGGTACCATGGTCGATAAAGAATCCTTTTCCAATTACTGCGCCCGGATGTATCTCAATTCCGGTTTTTCTTGCTGCTTTCTGCGAAATATATCTTGCCCGGAAGAAATGTCCCTTCAGGTAATGCTTATGTGCACGCCTATAACTAAGCATAACACGAAATGACGGATAAAGCAAAACCTCCATTGGAGATTTTAATGCCGGATCACGCTCCTTGATAATCTCAAATTCCTCTTTTAATTCTTTTATAAAACCCATGATTACAGCCTCCTGTTCACTGTATAGATTCTTTCCTTTATGCATGCAAGCCTGCAATTTTTCTCGCGGAGCGATTTTTTACTTTACAGAAAAGCAATTTCCTATAAAGTAAAAAATCGTCTCTATATAAATATAGAGACGAAGTTATTCCGCGGTTCCACTCTAAGTAAAGCATTGCTGCTTTCCCTCAATACACGTAACGTGTGCTATTCGTTCCTGGCTACTTGCTTTCACCGGGACTGCTTCCGGATGCACTTCATATACTTTGGAATCAAGACTGCTTTCAGCCGATGACCGTCTCTCTCTTTTATTCACGCATGTATACTACTCTTTCCGTTCACTGCATTTATCAATTCATTTCTGAATCATTTTTAAATTCTTTTTACGCTACTAGTTTATGCACGAATTGCCATTTTGTCAATAGAAAAGTTATTTTCCGCATCCCGGGCAGCCTGCACAATTTCGTTCACTGCCTCCCACTGCTATGCTGTTTTCATAGATACTTGAGATAGCACAGATTGCCTGGGAGCTGATTCCATCTTCGCTTCCGGTAAAGCCAAGCCCTTCCTCTGTGGTTGCCTTTACATTTACCTGACTGACGTCTATCTTCAATGCCTGTGCAATATTTTCTTCCATCTTCTCAATGTGTGGACGCATCTTTGGCTTCTGGGCAATAATCGTAGCATCGATATTATCAATGACATAATTCTCTTTCTCTAAAAGCTGTCCCACTTCTTCCAATAATTTTATACTGGAAATCCCCTCATATGCCGGGTCTGTATCCGGAAAATGCTTTCCGATATCTCCTAAAGCCGCTGCCCCCAGCAACGCATCCATGATGGCATGTAACAATACATCTGCATCCGAATGTCCCAGCAAGCCAAGACTGTGCGGTATCTCCACTCCGCCTATGATTAATTTTCTTCCTTCTACTAATTTATGAACATCATATCCCATTCCTACTCGCATGTGATTACCTGCTTTCTTTTTTTCTTTTCAACTTTCCGGCTCTCTGCTTTCACCCTATCTTGGTCCAGCTCCGCAGTGCACGCGGGAAGCTGCAAAACACCTTCCCGCACTCGGGCTTTCGCCCTATCTCGGTCCAGCTCCGCAGTGCACGCAGGAAGCTGCTTCGCATCTTCCCGCTCTCAGGCTTTCGCCCTATCTCGGTCCAGCTCCGCAGTGCACGCGGGAAGCTACTTCGCACCTTCCCGCTCTCGGGCTTTCGCCCTATCTCGGTCCAGCTCCGCAGTGCACGCGGGAAGCTGCCATGCACCTTCCCGCTCTCGGGCTTTCGCCCTATCAAAAACAAGGAAAATCCAGTTTTGTCTGCAAGCAGCCAATCTGGATTTTTCTTGTTTTTGGCACTGCTCAATGCTTACGGACATTATACCACACTGGAGGTATTTTCTGATAGCTGTTTATAGATTTCTTTTTTCATATTATTTTCTGTTTTGCATCATACTATAGTTTCAGGAGGTATTTTTATGAATTCTAAAAAACTTTTTATCTGGGGTTTCCTCTTTGTGTCTGTGATTGGATCCCTATTACATTTCGTCTATGAATGGTCCGGTAACAATTCCATCGTACGGCTTTTTGCACCATGGAATGAATCCACCTGGGAGCACATGAAGCTTCTTTTCTTTCCAATGCTGGTTCTTGTGCTTTTTCTCTTTTTCAAACTGCCGGAACAAAGTCCGATTCCAGTAGCACTCTCCATTGGGACGCTGGTTGGGTTGGCATTGATTCCAATTCTCTTCTACACATACACCGGTGTGCTGGGCTTCTCTGTCATGGCGATTGATATTGCAATTTTCTACATCAGTGTTCTGGGTGTCTTTCTTACCGGATGGTTTCTGAAAGATAACCGCGAACTTGCCAACCGCAGTGGACTGCTACTTACCTGCCTTGTAATTCTTGCAATTCTGTTTTTTATCTTTAGTTACTATCCGCCTGAGATTGGACTTTTTCAGGAGCCATAAGCTATTTTTTAATAGGAAAATAGGTCGGTAAGGGATTTACAAGAAATTCTCACCTGCAGTTCTTTCCTGATGCCAGATTTTTTCTTGCTACTCGCAAAAAAAAGAATCCTGCATCTGCAAGATTCTTTTTCAGTAGCGGAAGGGAGATTTGAACTCTCGACACCACGGGTATGAACCGTGTGCTCTAGCCAACTGAGCTATTCCGCCATATTCAATTATTTGTTTTGGAATGGGACCTACAGGGCTCGAACCTGTGACCCTCTGCTTGTAAGGCAGATGCTCTCCCAGCTGAGCTAAGATCCCATATTCCTGCGGGTTACTCATCTGCAACCCGCTTTGCTAGTATACTATATAGGAATAGTGAAGTCAAGCACTTTTTCAAAAATATTTTTCAAATATTTAAAATTTTTGAAAATATTTCAAGATTCAAAATTACTCCAATAATTCTGTCAAGCTGCCGGATACTTGCCTTATGAGATATCCGTTTAAATCGAATAACGCTCCCTACTCCTTCGCAATAAACAAAACACCCAGTGTTCCCGGTCCACAATGGCTGGATACTACACCGCCGGCTCTTGTTTCTAAAATTTCATGAAAGACATGCAGGTCATTGAGATAAGCACGTACCTTATCTACGATTTCCGGAGCACTACCGGAATGAGTGATAAATACACGTTCCGGCCGGGCATTCTTAAGTGCTTCTTCCATATCCTTTACATAAGAAAGTACAACCTTTTCCATATTGCCACGATATTTCTTTCCCGGTCCCATTTTACCATCCTCAACACCAATCCGCGGATGAAGCTTTAATGCACCACCGGCTAAGGCAGCCAGTCCACTGCATCTGCCACCACGATAAAGATAGGTTAAGGTGTCTACCACAAAGCTTGCCCGAACCAGAGGCTTTAATTCTTCAATGCGTGCAGTAATCTCTGCCGCGCTCTTTCCCTGCTGTGCCATTTCGGCTGCTTCTATGACAAGAAGTCCGATACCGGTAGAAAGATTTGCAGAATCGATTACAGTCACCAGATTTTCCGCATTCAGTTCTTCTGCTGCAAGACGCATCACATTCATGGAAGAAGACATCCCGGATGCAATGGCAAAACAGATAACCTCCTGACCTTTTTCTACATAAGGCTTTAACAATTCTACTGCCGGCTCTGCGGATGGTGCTGAAGTCTTTGGAGTGGTCTTGTGTTCATCCGACCAGTCAAAAATCTCCTGCGGAGTAATATTTACACCATCCAGATACTCTTCTTCGCCAAGAAGAATATGAAGCGGAAGAATTGTAATATCATAACGTTTTAGCAATTCTTCTGATAAATCACAGGTACTGTCTGAAATTATCTTTACCATATCAATAACCTCCCAAACTAAAAATTTACATTTCTTCCAGCAGACGCTCTACCAGTTTTACACAATCAGCTGCATCCGGGGAATAGCCATCTGCACCGATTTCATCTGCAAAGCTCTGTGTAATTGCTGCGCCGCCTACGATAATCTTGCTGTTGCAGCCGCGCTCTTTTGCCAGTTCTACCACATCCTTCATACGCATCATAGTAGTGGTCATCAGGGCAGAAAGTCCGATAATCTGGGCATTTTCTTTTAACGCTGTATCCACAATAATATCCGCTGCCACATCCTTGCCAAGGTCTAAAACACGATAACCATAGTTACGGAGCATCAGTGCTACCAGATTCTTACCGATATCGTGTATGTCACCTTCTACGGTTGCAATAATAATGGTTGCCTTTGGCTCTGCGTCCTTATCTTTGGAAAGCATTGGCTCCAAGTATTCAATGGCATGCTGCATGGTCTGCGCACTGGAAATCAGCTGCGGCAGGAAATAAATCTGCTTGTCAAAAAGAACACCTACTTCATTAATGGCAGGAATCAACTGTCCATTAATAATCGCTCCCGGTTCTTCTCCTGCTGCCAAAGCTTTATCTACTTCTTTTAAAATATTGCCCTTATTTCCCTTTAATACGCAGTCAAATACCGGATTTGCCGGCTCTAAAGTGCCTGCCGAAGCTGCGTTATCGGTTGCCGGAGCTTCCTTCTGTGCCCGTTGGTTCATCCGATTGATATAGCGGATATCGGAACCTTCTTTATGTAAAAGCATATCCGAAGCCACTGCCGCATTCATTAATAAATCCTGGGATGGATTTGCAATTGCCATCGTAAGTCCTTTTGCAATTGCCATAGTAAGAAATGCACTGTTTACATAAATACGTTCCGGCAGACCGAAGGAAATATTGGAAAGTCCACAGGCTGTAGCAAGTTTTAACTCATCCTTACAATACTGGATGGTATCAAAACATTCCAATGCTGCCAGCGGATTGGCACCTACCGTTGCTACCAGTCCGTCCACGATAATATCTTCTTTATGAAGACCGATTTTTAAGGCGGCATCTAAAATGGTACGGACAATCTGCCGCTTCTCTTCTGCGTCTTTTGGAAGTCCCTCGTCAGAAAGCGGAAGCAAAATAAACATTGCTCCATATTTCTTTGCAATCGGAAGCAATTTTTCGAATTTCTCTTTTTCTAAGGAAATAGAGTTAATCAAAGCTCGTCCCGGATAAATACGAAGTGCTGCTTCAATAATATCCACATGGGATGAATCGATACAAAGCGGACAATCCACTGTATAAGTAACCTCATGAATGGTATTTAACATCATCTGTTTCTCATCGATTCCATTCATACCCATATTGACATCCAGAATGGCTGCACCATTTTCTTCCTGCGCCCGTGCCATATCACGAACCATATTAAGGCTGCCTTCCCGAAGCTCTGCCTGCAATTTCTTCTTTCCGGTCGGATTAATCCGCTCACCAATTACCATAAATGGTCCGTCCAAATCAATTTCTACCGTCTTACGCTCGGAAGTAAGCACTCTTCGTCTTGGTGCTTCCACATGATGGATTCCCATTGGTTTTACTTTATCTGCCAATGCTTTGATATGTGCCGGGGTCGTTCCACAGCATCCACCAATAATCGAAACGCCTTCTTCGACTAATTTTGCACCAACTTCCGCAAATTCTTCCGGTGTGGTCTTGTATACCGTTACACCATCCTCTAATTCCGGTAATCCGGCATTTGGCTTTGCCAAAACAGGAACATAGGCATATTCTACGGTCTGGCGAATCGGCTCTAACATTTCCTCTGGTCCTGTGGAGCAGTTCATTCCCACTGCATCAGCACCCAGGCTCTGCAACGTAACTACCGCAGTTACCGGGTCTGTTCCATACAAGCTTCTGCCATCCTCGTTATAAGTCATACTTGCCATAATCGGCAAATCACAGGTTTCACGGATTGCCAGCACAGCAGCTCTTGTTTCCTGCAGACTCATCATGGTCTCAATGATAAATAAGTCTACTCCCGCATCTGCCACAACTTTGACCTGTTCTTTATAAATATCTACCAGTTCTTCAAACTGCAATTCACCCATCGGATAAAGCTGCTGACCGGTCATGGTAATATCACCGGCTACCAGCGCTTTTCCGCCTGCTGCCTCTTTTGAAATGGCAACTAATTGCTGGTTCATCTCTACCAGCTTATCTGCCAGTCCATATTCTTCTAATTTAATGCGGTTTGCAGTAAAGGTCGGTGCCAAAAGAATCTGTGTTCCAGCCTCCACATAAGCCCGCTGCAAATCTATCATGGTCTGTGGATGCTCTAAAATCCACTGCTCCGGGCAGACTCCTACCGGCATTCCTGCATTCTGAAGATTGCTTCCGGTTGCACCATCTAAGATAACCGGTCCATTTTTTACTAATTCCTTAAATTCCTCTCTTGTCATCTGCGTTCTTCCTCCTGTCGGATTGCCTCAATAATTCTCGCAATTAAGCCCGTCCGGTTAAATGGTGTCATAAAATAAAATCCGTCTGCAATATCATATAATTTTGCTGCGATTTCAACAGATAATTCAATTGCCACTTCTTCTGCCTCTTCTCTTGTCATATCTTCCCGATACCGGTTTACAATTTCATCGGAAACATGGATGCCCGGCATCTCATTTTTCACAAACATTGCATTCTTATAGCTTACCAGCGGCATAATACCGCACATGATTTTCGTGTCAATGTGTTCTTTGATATAAGTCAGTCTTTCCACATCTTCCTCGGTATATACCGGCTGTGTCAGGAAATAACCGCATCCTGCTTCCGCTTTACGCTTCATCCGTTCAATAATCGCATCCGGATTGGCACCATGATAATTCAGTGCACCACCATAATAAACCGGCTCCTGTGCAAAAACTTCTAAATTCATTTCCTTAACATACTGCATCAGTTTGATGGAATTGAAATCAAAAACAGAAGTCACTCTTTCGCGGTCTGCCCTTGAAACCGGGTCTCCGGTCACAATCAGGAAATGGCGGACATCATTCATATGCATGCCTAAAAGACCTGCACGCAACGCAATCACATTGCGGTCACGGCAGCTGATATGTGGCATTACTGCCACACCGGTCTTCTGCTGGATTTTCACTGCCAGCTGTCCGGCATCCATTCTCGCCCGTGCCATTGGGGAATCGGAAAGGGTAATCAGATCCACATTACATTTTCTTAAATCTTCTGCTCCTTTCATAACCTTGGATGCATCCTCGGAAAATGGCGGATCCAATTCTACAATATAAGCCTTCTCGCCACGGGAAAGCTTCTCTTCAAAAATAGACGGAGTTCTTGTAACCTCCTGCGTTACTACATTTTCAATTTTCTTTGCTGCCTTCGGCACATCCTGTAACTCGCCAGAAAGCAAAGCAATATATTCCGGTGTGGTTCCACAGCAGCCACCTAAAATATCTGTGCCAAGGGCTGCAATATCCTTCATTTTTTCTGCATAATAAGATGCATTATTGGAATAAATTGTCTTTCCTCGCAAAGTATATGGGTACCCTGCATTTGGAAGTGCTGATACGAATTTGTCACTGGAGAACTTCAGGTTCTTCATAAACTGATACATGTGGGTACTGTCCAGTTCACAGTTAAATCCATAGGCATCCACATTTTCCATCTCGGAAGCTTCTACTGCCACACGTTGCATGGAGAGACCTGAGCGGGTGTATCCACTTTTGTCAAACGCAAACTGCACCAGAATAAATGCGTCTGATTTTTCTTTGATATATGCCGTCACCGGCTCAATATAGGTAAAGTCACTCTGTGTCTCAAATACAAAACAGTCTGCGCCACAAGAAAGGAAGGTGTCACAAATTTCTTTGTACTCCTGTAACACATTGTCATAGTCCTGATGGTCAAGATCATAAATCGGTCCTAAATCTGCTCCGATAAATACCGGAATCTCTTTTCCATTTTCTGCCTGAAATGCGGTTACTGCTTCCTTTGCAATCTCATAGCCCGCCCGGACTGTCTCTTTTACTTCCTGCATATCTGCAAGAAACATGGTATTTGCTGCAAATGTATTGGTGCGGATCAGCCTTGCTCCCGCACGCAGATATTCTAAATGAATCTCCTTAATCTGCTCCGGATTCTTAAGATTCTCCTTTTCTGCAATCACGGTATCTTCGCTGTATTTTTCCTCATAATAAGTGCCCATGGCACCATCGGTTATCAGTCTTTGTTCTTTGATATATTCCTTTATATTCATAGTATGCTCCAGTTTATCTTACATTTGAATTCCTACTAATTATATATGTAAGCTCCTTTTCCTGCAACTTAAAAATATAAATTTAATCCGGTGATTTGCTTTTTTCATTTTCTGTGCTACACTGTTATTCATTGACAATGATATTTTCAAATACAAAGGAGTACACTTGATGAATTCAGTAAAGCTAATTGCCTTAGACATCGATGGCACCCTCTATAATAAAGACGGTGTCATTACCTCTTATAATAAAAAAATGATTCGAAAAGCCGTAGAAAACGGGATTACCGTTATTATCTCCACCGGCCGGCCTTATATCGGTCTTCCTGTGGATGAAATGAAGGAGCTTGGCATCCAATATGCCATTACTGCCAACGGTTCTGCGGTATACCGCGTCCCGGAAAAGGAACTGCTCTTAGATGAAAGCATGGATACCGATTTAAGTGTCCGGCTGTTACGCAAGCTCTATACGCAGTCTCTTCATATCGATGCCTTTATCAATGGTGACGGCTATACCCAGTTTTCCACCAGCGAGCTTACCAACCTATTAGATATTCCGGATTCCTTAAAAAAATATATCCAGACCACCCGGAAGACGATTACTGACTTAGCTGCTTATATCGAAGAACATAAACTTTGTGTTTCAAAACTGACTTTAAACTTTGCACCGGATGCAGATGGAAGCTATACCACAAGAGAAAAAACAAAAGAAATCTTAGACACCTTCCCGGAAGTCACTTATGTGTCCGGCGGTTTTCATAACTTAGAAGTTACCAGATGCGGCATTGCCAAATCCAAAGGACTTAAATTCCTCTGTGATTACCTCCACATTTCCATGGAAGATACCATGGCGGTAGGTGACAGCGAAAATGATCTCGATATCGTCAAAGCTGCCGGCATTGGCGTTGCCATGGGAAATGCGCAACAGCTCTTAAAAGATTCGGCTGATTTCATTTCCCTTTCTAATGAAGAAGATGGTGTTGCATACGCAATCGAGCGGTTCTGCTTTTAACAGAACCGCTCGTTGTATACGCTAGAACTTTGTACATACTTTATATTTATGTCGTAAAGTATTCATCGTATAGTCGTTATAATCTATTTTCTTATCCTTCTGAAGTCTTCCTAATACAATACCTGGATCACGATTTATTTTATTTGCAAATTTCTTAATAGCCTGTAAATCAAATTCACCCTGTCTTATAAATTCCTGATAATACCCTTTCGGAATCAGACTATCTTCTGCGAAACGATTCGCCGCTTCCTCCTGCTCACCACAATTTTTAATGTTTCATGTACTTACCATCTTCTACTAAAAAAAGACCTTGCAGAAAGGATTTCTCCTATCTACAAGGTCTTGCTCTTCTTTATTCCTATTTTTTATTTGAAGTATGCTACTCCACTTTCGAACAGCTTCATATCCTGCTCGCCGTAAATGTTGACTGCAACAGACTCTCCACGACGCTCTGCATGTGCCATCTTACCAAGGACACGTCCGTCCGGACTGGTGATACCTTCGATTGCCATGTAAGAACCGTTTACGTTCCACTCTTCATCCATGGTTGGAACACCGGCTTCGTTTACATACTGGGTTGCCACCTGACCATTCTCGAAAAGCTTGTCTAACCACTCCTTCGGAGCAACGAAACGACCTTCTCCATGAGATGCCGGGTTACAGTATACGCCGCCAAGCTCAGCCTGTGCTAACCATGGAGACTTGTTGGTCACTACCTTGGTATATACCATCTTGGAAATATGACGTCCGATGGTATTGTAGGTCAGAGTCGGTGAATCCGGTCTCTGGTGTGTAATCTTGCCGTAAGGAACCAGACCTAATTTAATCAGTGCCTGGAATCCGTTACAGATACCAAGTGCAAGACCGTCACGCTCATTTAAAAGCTTGTTTACAGCTTCTTTCATCTTCTCATTACGGAATGCTGTTGCAAAGAATTTTGCTGAGCCTTCCGGTTCATCTCCTGCGGAGAATCCACCAGGGAACATGATAATCTGTGCTTCATCAATTGCTTTTACAAATACATCAACAGAATCACGGATGTCTTCTGCATTTAAGTTCTTAAATACCTTTACGGTTACATCTGCACCTGCATTTTCAAATGCTTTCGCACTGTCGTACTCGCAGTTGGTTCCCGGGAATACCGGAATAAATACATGTGGGCGGGCAACCTTGTGCTTGCAGACGTAAATGTCTTTGGTATCGTAAAGTCCGCTCTTCACTTCTTCTGTTCCGGTGGTTGCTCTGGTTGGGAATACTTTCTCTAAAGTCTGTCCCCATGCTTCGATTGCTTCATCCATGGAAATGCTCATATCACCATAGATAAAGTTCTTGCTGTCATTTACTGCACCCACAACAGCTCCGTTTGCTGCAAGACCTGCTGCTGCAAGGATTTCCTGTGCTTTTGCAACTTTATTTTCCGGAACTTCTGCTACGATATTTCCAAAGCCCGGTGCAAATAATGTTTCTTTTGTTACATCTGCATTTACAGTAACGCCAAGTTTATTACCAAATGCCATCTTGCTGACTGCTGCTGCAAGACCTTTTCCGTCTAATGCATAAGCTGCTACGATAACGCCTGTCTCAGTCATTTCATGAATTGCATCATAAAGCTTCATAACCTGTGCGTAATCCGGCATATCATAAACATCTTTTTCGATGGTAAATAACATCAGCTTATTATTTTCTTTCTTAAGCTCCGGTGTGATAACATCTTTTTCTTTTGCTACATCAACTGCAAAGGATACCAGTGTTGGCGGTACATCAATTTCATTGAAGGAACCGGACATGGAGTCCTTTCCACCGATGGATGGAAGTCCGAAACCAATCTGCGCATTATAAGCACCAAGCAGTGCTGCAAATGGCTGGCTCCAACGACTTGGCTCCTCCGACATTCTGCGGAAGTATTCCTGGAATGTGAAACGAATCTTGTGGAAATCACCACCGGCTGTTACGATACGGGAAACAGACTCTAATACTGCATAAGCTGCTCCATGGTATGGGCTCCATGAAGATAAATATGGATCAAATCCGTAACTCATCATGGTTACTGTATCGCATTTTCCATTCATAACCGGAAGTTTTGCAACCATACTCTGTGTCTCGGTCAACTGATATTTTCCACCATATGGCATGTATACACTGCCTGCTCCGATGGAACCGTCAAACATTTCTACGAGACCCTTCTGGGAACATACGTTAAGGTCTTTTAATTCATTTAACCATGCTGCTTTCATATCGCCTGCTGCAACTGCTTCTTCTACAGCCTTTGTGCCGATTTTATTTAAATAATTCTCTTCTTTTACCGGAAGCTCTACCTTTACATCAGTCTCCTGATGTGCTCCGTTGGTGTCTAAGAATGCTCTGGAAAGATTTACAATTTCTTTTCCTCTCCAGGATAATACTAATCTTGGCTCTTCGGTTACAACGGCAACTTTCACAGCCTCTAAGTTTTCTTCTTTTGCATAATCTAAGAACTGCTGTGCATCTTCCGGTGCAACAACAACTGCCATACGCTCCTGAGACTCGGAAATAGCAAGTTCTGTTCCGTCCAGTCCGGCATATTTTTTCGGCACTTTATCAAGATCAACCTTAAGTCCGTCAGCAAGCTCTCCGATTGCAACGGAAACTCCGCCGGCACCAAAGTCATTACATTTCTTAATAATATGTGCAACTTCTTCTCTACGGAACAATCTCTGAATCTTACGTTCGGTAGGCGGATTACCTTTCTGAACCTCTGCCCCACAGGTATCAATGGATTCTGTATTATGTGCTTTGGAAGAACCGGTTGCTCCACCACAGCCATCACGTCCAGTACGTCCACCTAAAAGAATGATAATATCTCCCGGGTCAGAAGTCAGTCTCTGGACAGCACGACGAGGTGCTGCTCCCATAACGGCTCCGATTTCCATTCTCTTAGCAACATAATCCGGATGATATACTTCTTTGACATATCCGGTAGCAAGTCCAATCTGGTTACCATAGGAACTGTATCCCTGTGCTGCGCCGCGAACCAGTTTCTTCTGAGGAAGCTTTCCTTCCATGGTATCTTTTACAGATACGGTAGGGTCAGCAGCTCCTGTTACACGCATTGCCTGATATACATAGGTACGTCCTGACAACGGGTCACGGATTGCTCCACCAAGACAGGTTGCAGCTCCACCAAACGGCTCGATTTCGGTTGGATGGTTGTGGGTCTCATTTTTAAAGTTTACAAGCCATTCTTCTGTCTTGCCATCTACTTCAACAGGCACTACGATAGAGCAGGCATTAATCTCATCGGACTCTTCCTGATCCTGTAATTTTCCTTCTTTTTTCAGACGCTTCATTGCCATTAATGCAATGTCCATTAAGCAGACAAATTTGTCATCTCTGCCTTCATACATTTTCTTATGTGTATCAAGGTAATCCTCGTAAGTCTTTTCCATTGGCTCTTTGTAGAAACCATCTTCAAATGCAACATTTTTCAGCTCGGTAGAAAATGTGGTATGACGGCAATGGTCTGACCAGTAGGTATCCAGCACACGAATCTCGGTCATGGATGGGTCTCTATCTTCTTCGCCATGGAAATAGTTCTGAATATGTAAGAAATCCTTGAATGTCATAGCCAGTCCAAGGGAATCATAGAGTGCTTTTAATTCCTGCTCCGGCATATCCTTAAATCCGGTCATAATCTTAACATCTGCAGGCTCTGGGAACTCTGTTACCAAAGTCTCAGGCTTCTCCATGCCGGTCTCTCTGGAATCTACCGGGTTGATGCAGTGATGCTTGATTGCCTCTAACTGCTCAGCGTTGATATCTCCGTAAATAACATACGTTGTTGCGGTACGGATAACCGGCTCTTCATCCTCTTTTAAAAGCTTCACACACTGCTCTGCAGAATCTGCTCTCTGGTCGAACTGTCCCGGAAGGAATTCAACGGAAAATACTTTTCCATCCCCCATTTCAAAATTCTCTTCATAGACATCATCTACCGGCGGCTCTGAAAATACAGTCTGAACTGCTCTTTTATATACATCATCGGAAATGTTTTCAATATCATAACGAATCAGGACACGTACCTTATCTACTGCGCTGATTCCAAGATAACTCTTAATCTCTGCATGTAACTCTTTGGCGCGTACTGCGTAAGCGTCTTTTTTCTCTACATACACTCTTCTTACCTTACTCATCTTCTACCTCCTGAATGTTTACTTTCTTATGCTCATTATAGCACGGCATTATGAATAAGAACAATTAATATATTTAATTTTATTTATAAGAGTTACTAATGTTGACACAGTTATAAGCGTCACTTATAATAAAGGAAAATATGTAAGATATGCATTCTGATATGACAAAGGAGCCATTATGGATATTAATTACGAATTATATAAAGTATTCTACCACGTTGCTACTTCCTTAAGCTTCTCGGAAGCCAGCAAGCAGCTTTACATTTCCCAGTCTGCAGTAAGCCAGTCCATCAAGACCTTAGAAAAGAAATTAGAGCAACCGCTTTTTATCCGTAGCACCAAGAAAGTCCAGCTTACTCCGGCAGGACAGGTTCTGTTAAAACACATTGAGCCTGCCATGAATCTCATCGCCCGCGGGGAAAACCAGCTCTTAGAATCCAATACCCTTGGATTGGGTCAGCTTCATATTGCTGCCAGCGACACTATCTGCCGCTATTTTTTAGTACCTTATTTAAAAGAATTTCATAAAAAATTTCCCAGCGTTCCCATCAAGGTTACCAATGCAACCTCTCTTGGCTGCGTTGACCTCTTAGAGCAGGGAAAAGTCGATATTGCCGTTACTAACTGCCCGAATGTACGATTAAATCAATCCTACATCCGCAAAATGGTACTGGATTTTACGGATGTATTTATTGCGAATCCATCCTACTTTAATTTAAAACAACAGGAATTAAGTTTCCGGGATTTAACAAAATATCCTCTGCTGATGCTTGATAACAAGAGTACCACCAGTGAATTCATGCACAATCTCTTCCTCTCCCATCAGTTGGAGCTGATTCCGGAAATTGAACTGAGCAGTAATGACCTTCTGATTGACCTTGCCCGTATCGGTCTTGGTATCGCCTGCATTCCGGACTATTGCTTGAAACATGAATCTAAGGATTTGTTTATCTTAAAAACCTTAGAACCTCTTCCACGAAGACAGCTTGCTGTCTCCGTAAATCCGAATCTGCCGATTCTTACTTCCACAGAAGAATTCTTAAACCTGCTGCCGACATTATAAATGCTTTTCCTCCCAGAAGGCAACCAGCTTTTCTTCCAAATTAGATAGCTGGCACACGCTCCGCTGTTCCCACTCTCTTGGGAACAGCCGCTGATAATCATTCTGCAGAAAGCGTTCATCCAAAAGTTCAATAATTCCCACATCTTCTGCAGTCCGGATAACACGTCCCGCTGCCTGAAGTACCTTATTCATTCCCGGATACCGATAGGCATAGTCGAATCCCATGCCCTCTTTTTTGTCATAATACTCTTTTAAAATTTCCCGCTCATTGCTAATCTGCGGCAGACCGGTTCCTACGATGATTGCGCCAATCAACTGCTCCCTCTTTAAGTCAATTCCTTCTCCAAAGATTCCGCCCATAACACAAAATGCCACCAGGGACTCTTCTTTTGCCTCCTGAAATGCTTCTAAGAAAGCTTCTCTTTCCTCTTCCCGCATGCCGGATTCCTGACAGATGCAGGTAATTGTTTCATCCGTCCGCAGTTCAAATGCCTCATGCACTTTTTTCAGGAAAAGATAGGATGGGAAAAACACCATATAATTGCCCTTTTTCTTCTTTATCGTACGATAAATATAATCCGCAATCCTTCCATATTCTTCCGGTGTTCTTCTGGTATATTTACTGCTGACATCATTCCCGATTAACAAAAGTCTCTTATCCTGGGAAAATGTTGTCTTTGCATAAACCGCATAATTATCCGTTTTATTCGTCAAAAGCTCCTTATAATACTGAACCGGCAGCAGCGTTGCCGAGAAGAAAATCGTAGCATTTCCCTTATCCAGACACTCCTGCAGATTAAAGGACGGATCCACGCAAAAAAGCTTTATGACAAATCTGCCCTCTTCATCATGCTGTCCGTAAATTACATAATGCTCGTCCACACGCTCATAGATATTCAAGAAATTGCGCAATTCAAAATAAAAATCAAGAACCACATCCCGCTCCGGGAACTCCGGATTCTTCTGCATATATTCTTCGATTTTTGCTGCAAGACGCATACAGGAGAAAATGAGATTCGGAATGTTTTCGTAAATCTGATAAGTTTCGCATTCTCTCTTATATTCCAACATCAGCTTATTGCATTTACCCAGTTCTTTCTCAATGGCAGAGCTTCTTGGCTTCATAATTTTCCGCACCGCAAGAATATCCTCTTTGACAAGGGCGGCACTGTACATCTCCCGCCCACGCTCCACAAGATTGTGTGCCTCATCCACAAGAAAGATGTAATCACCCTTGATGCCATCTGCGAAAAAACGCTTTAGATACACATTCGGGTCAAAGACATAATTATAATCGCAGATAATATTATCCGCCCAGGTTGCCGTGTCCAGACACATTTCAAACGGACAGACCTGATATTCTTTTGCATGTGCCAGCAAAACTTCTCTTGTCAGATTATTCTCCTTCTGCAATAAATCATAAACCGCATCATTTACCCGGTCAAAATGTCCCTTTGCATAAGGACAGCTTACCGGATTGCACTCCACTTCTTCCCAAGGACACAGTTTCTCTTTCGCCGTAATCTGCACACTCTTTGCCCGATAACCCTTTTCACATAAAATGCCAAGGGTCTCTTTTGCCACATTTGCGGTAACAGTCTTAGCAGTTAAGTAAAAAATCTTATCACCTAATCCTTCTCCCACCGCTTTGATTGCCGGATATAATGTAGAAATGGTCTTGCCAACTCCGGTAGGTGCCTGAATAAACAGATTCTTTTTTCTGGCTATCGTACGGTAAACTCCGGCAGCCAACTCTTTCTGTCCTTCCCGGTATGGGAA
>ENA-ORCM01001017-ORCM01001017.1-human-gut-metagenome-genome-assembly--contig:-NODE-1017-length-24938-cov-37.710591_pt1 | contig 24938 bp, 15 predicted proteins | sample MGYA00242906_ERZ507928 | MGnify/ENA primary metagenome ERZ507928 (study PRJEB26167, sample SAMN06115497) | human gut metagenome | host: Homo sapiens | place: China:Shanxi | collected 2015-05-07...
CCGTAATACCGCTGATTAAGATGAACAGTCCAATGCAGAACGGGATGAACGTATCTGTCAAAAACGGAATAATGATAATGATGCCGCCGATGATCAGCAGCCCAATGCCAGAGGCAAGGTAAGGCGGCTTTTTCTCATACTGTTTGGTCGCATAGTAAACAACCGTGTAAATCAAGCCAATCAGGGCGATGACAATTCCGATTGCCATAAAGACTTGATTCAAGGCATCCCGCCGGCGAATCAGCAGAACCCCCAAGCCAATCAATAGAAGCGGCATGATGAATTGCAGTGCCTGCATCATTTTTTTGTTGTCGGTTTTCTTCTTTGTTTTTGTTGCTGCCATGGAAAAGACCCCTTTCGTTTTTAAATAAGATGTTGGATATATTTGAAGTACAGTTTCTGCAACGGCGATTTTGCCTGATAAATCGCCTCTGCAAGCTGCTGCAACGCTTGCTCTGCTGCTGCACACGCTTCTGCGGATGGCGTTGCTCCGCCAAAGTTCACGGCGGAAACCAATTCACAGAATGGTGCAGTGTTGTCACTCGGCAGCTGCTGTTCCTGTAATTTTTGTGCAGCGGTCTTTGAAAATGCCAGAACCGATTCATTTCCGGCTCGAATCGAAACCGTTTCCAACAGTCGCTCCCAATATGCATACATCCAAAGAATTGCTTTTTTGCGGTCTGCTGCATGGAACTGTCCGGTTCGTTTCTGCAATGCCCACATCCGTAACAGGAACGGTGCAGCAATCACAGCTGCAAGCAGCACCAGCACCAACAAAATCCGCAGGATGGTTCTGCCAATCGAGGAATGATTTCCAGAATCGGTGTGGGAATTTGTGCCCAGTTGTGACGGCGTTGAAGTGACAACAGCCGTGGTTTGTGTTGCAATGCCAATGGTCTGCTCGGTTGTCTGTTCGGTGGTTGCAATTTCTGTGCGGACGGCTGTCGTAGTGGTGGTGGTGGTTTCTGCAGTGCCTTCTTCCGGTTCTGCTGCTCCGCCGTAGTAGCCCGGCGTAAATTCAAATGGAATCCAGCCGTATCCGGTGACGTAAAATTCACACCATGCATGGGCACGGGCATCCGTCAGCGTGACCGTGTAAGAACCATCTTTTTTCTGCTTGGCTTTTTCAAAGTCGGACGGCGTTGCAACATAACCCTCGCAATACCGTGCCGGAATGCCGGCATACCGTGCCAGCAGAACGCCAGCCGTGGCAAAATGGACACAATAGCCCTCGTGATTTTCCATCAAGAAATAGTTGACAAAATCTCTCGAGCCCGGCGTCTTGCCCGGAGAAGTGGAGTAAGTCGCATTATCCGCCAAGAACTGCCGGATGGATTCCAGTACAGCCAACTGGTCAGAGAGGTTCTCCCCTGCACCATTCCGCAAATCTTCTGTGGAAAAATCCGGATTCAAGTTGGTCTGCTGAATGGATGCTGGCAATGCATTATAAACCGCCTGCAAGGCATCCGTTTCTGTTTTCTGCGTGTACTGCTCATAGACAAACGGACGGTATAAATATTGTTCTGCCAGCATGGATTGAATGGCGTGCTGGTCATATGTTCCATCCTCTTTCAACGCCTGAAAATACGTTGTAACCGGAATAGCATCCGTAGAATCCGGCAGGGAAAGGGCAGATAAAAACTTCTGTGTATTGCTGTCCGTTGCGTTGAAAATCTCTCGTTGCAAATACATATCCTGAATGCCGCTGTTTTGCAGCAAATCAGAAAAGTTTTGATGCAGCGAAACGGTAAACGAATAGTTCTTTTTGCTGTCTAATTTCGTTACAAAATCCTCTTCATACTTTGCCTGCTCCTGATAAGAAGCATACGGCACATAGCAACGGCGTTCCCATTTTAATGCAGAGATGTCAACATGGGTCATTGCCGTGGCATCCTGATAATTCTGAAACCAATACGGATACAGCTGCGGATAGCAGAGAAAGGTTTCGGATAAGGTCACTAAATCGGTCTGGTCATCCCAATCCGATTGTTTCAATGCCGTCCATGCATTGTCGTCATAGGTCGTACCGGTAAAGGATTTCAGATACATGGCGGAATCTGGAAGCTGGTCTAACGTCAACTGCAACTGCGGTTCGTTCTGAATGTCAATCGCCCGTTTCCGTCCCAACTTCTGTACCCGCATGGCATTGGTCAGCCCTAGGGCAGCCCCTACATTGGAAAGACTGTCCTGCAAATCCTCTACATCAAATGTTTGCAGGGAATTTTTGATTTCCTTTCGCTTTTGTTGGACGGATGTTCGTTCTGTAACACCGCTGAATGTGAAAAAGCCCCACGAAAGCAGGAATACCAGTGCCATCAATCCGGCAACAATCATTCCGCAGCGTTCTGCCATCGTTGTCCGCATGGTGTAAGCCGCAGTGAAACGGTTTCCCTTGCGGAAAAAGCCAATCTCTCGCTGTTCCTGTGCATAGCGGAACGAAGTCAACTGCATGGCAAGCAGGGATGCCCAGTAGAGCAATACCAATGCCATTGCAGGCAGAGAGAGTTCCAAGCCGTTATATAATCCCAGCTCAATCGGGAAAAACGTCACAATGAACCCAATTGGAAAAAACGGTCGGTGAATCGTGAACCAACAGATTGCAGCTGCTAAAAAGACAATGCAGCAGATTAAAAAGAACGTGGTACAGGTGGATTCCTCCAACGTGGTATCCATCTGGTAATAGAGTACTTTTGTGTCATAAATCTGTTGGTAAAAGTGGTTATAGAAGAATTGAAAGCCAGTGATGAGCACGTTCCGCTTCCAGAAGAACCCAAGTGTTCCAACCGCAAGACTAACCGGGGTCAGCCATCGCAGTTTCCTGGGCAGGACGCTGAAGATACTATATAAAATGAAAATCGCAGCGGCTACGAGAATCAGTTTTGTTCGGTTGTAAATCGGCGAAAACATCGACAGAGAAGCGGCAATTGTTCCAACAAAGCCACAGGCTGCCAGAAAAACCGCTGCCAAATTTCGCATCCAAGCCGCTGCTGGACGAATCGTAATGGAAATATCATCCTGTACCTGAATGCCATCGCCGGTCAGATGTTCTTCGGTCTGTGTCATGCGTTACACACTCCTTTCCGTTCCGGGATTGCAAACAGCAGCCAGTGTTTCCAACAGCGTTTCCATGGAAATGGGAAAGACCGCTGCCTGCTGCAAAACCGTTTCATCTGTGGACAGAACAAGGATTTGTTCCGCTGTCCGGCGGTATGCATTCGTATCCAGTTCCGCTGCATGGGTGATACAGAATAATTCTGCATAGGTTGCAGGCTCAGAAACTGGCTGAAATCCCGTGGATTCTGTCGGAGCAGGCGACTCTAAAACTTGTACCATGCACCGTTGCAGCTGCTCCGGTGTTTCTATGGTTTCATGCTGTGTTCCCTGCTCGGTATTCCAGAACAAGACCACAGGCACTTGCTGCCGCATCAAAATACAGGCAAGGGCATGGGCTGCCTCCATCTGGGCATCCACTTTTGCCCCCGTGATTTGCATGGCTTTGGTTTGTGTCCGGTCGATCCAGATGGCACATTGTTTCTCCAGCGGTCGGCTGTATTCCTTGACGAACAGCGTTTCTTCTCGGCTGCTGCGTTTCCAGTGAATCCGTTTCGGGTTGTCGGTATCTCGAAATTCCCGAATCCCGAATAGCTCTGTATTGTCATCTCCGGGGCGGTTCGGGTCGTAGTTGACACTGTCCTCCATCTCTGACCGCTGCAAATTGGGCATACTCAAACTTCCTGCCTGCTCCGAGGGAACAACAATCCCCTCCGCTGCCGTGCATTTTCGCACAGAGCAACCGAACAGATGAAAATAGTCTGCAATGCGACACTTTTTCACAGAAATCCGCAGTTTTCCGCAGTGCATCGCTGCGAACTGAAAGGAAACCGTTGCAGCAAAATTTCCCTGCAAGGGCAGCTGCAATTCTAACTGTTCGGTTTCTTTCGTTGCAACCTGCTGTAAATCCAGTGTCACATGACAATAGTTCAAGGGGAAATGGCTTTTGTTTTGCATGGTGCAGTATAATTTCTGCGGTATTCCCCGTCCCATCTCTGTCTGTGCCAGAGAAAGCGAGATGGAAAGCCGTCTTCGGACATGGTGCACGAGCCACAGCTGCGTGAACGGCAATAAAATCAAAACACCTAACAGCAGCATTGAGAAAATGCCCTCATACAGCACGGAAAAGAACAGTCCGATGATGAGCAGCACCAAATAAATGAGCTTTGTATACCACATCGGCATCACCGCCTTTGTGCAGCGGTGGGTTTTGGAACGGGTACGGTTTGAATCAATTCCTGAATCAGCTGCCGGACAGCCTGCGTGTGGTTGGTGTGATTTTTCAACAGAATCCGGTGATTGCAGCCATCTTCAAAAATCGCTGTGACATCCTCCGGCACAACATAATTCCGCCCTCGCATAAATGCCATACCCTTGGCAGCATCCGTCAGAGCCAATGTGCCTCTTGGGCTGACCCCTAACAGCACGTCTGGATGATTACGGGTCGCCTGCACCAGACTGGCGATATAATAATAAATCTTATCGTCTACATAAACCGAGCGGACAGCCTGCTGCATTTGCAGCAAGGTATTACTATCTACAACTGGCTGCACAGTTTCCAATGGATTTCCGTCATGACGGGTTCGCAGAATCTGCATCTCATCTTCTAAGTTTGGATACCCCATCTCTAACCGGAACATGAAGCGATCCATCTGCGATTCCGGCAGCATCTGCGTCCCGACAGAACCAATCGGGTTTTGCGTTGCAATGACGAGATGCGGCTGTGGCAGCTGATAAGTACGTCCATCAATGGTGACGGAATGTTCTTCCATCGCTTCGAGCAGAGCGGATTGTGTCTTGCTGGAAGTTCGGTTGATTTCGTCCGCTAAGAACAGCTGACAGAACAATGCTCCCGGCTGAAATACAAATTTTTCTGTGCTCTTCTGATAAATCGAAAAGCCTGTCAAATCAGACGGCAGTACATCCGGCGTGAACTGCATTCTCTTATAGGAGAGCGAAAGGGCTCTGGAAAATGCCAGTGCCATAGTCGTCTTTCCAACCCCCGGCATGTCCTCCATCAATACGTTTCCGTTTGCCAGTACGGCAAGCAGAATCTTTGCAATCAAAACATCTTTTCCGACCACTGCCTTTTTGACTTCTGCAATGATGCGGTTCATTTGCTGCACATATTCTTGTGGATTTGTCTGCATAAATTGCCTCCTGTTTTTGCAGCAGCCTGTAAAAATCGCAGACTGCGTATTTTTCTGGTATTTATTATAACAGTTTTCCGGAAAAAATGCAATAGAACCGGAAAATTTCCCGTTTGATTTTCATTTTTCAAAAAGGGGTTGACAACAAAAATCCGCTATGCTATACTTTGGGTGTGGTACTTCCCATACAACACCCAAAAAATAGAAACCAGAGAGGAATTGGAACATGCAAACATCGAAAAAAATCATTGCGTTGGTTGCTGCCGTTGTTGTGCTTGCCGCTGCTGGCGGCGGAATCTGGCTGCATCACCGCAAAACAGCAGAAACAGAATCTGCCGCAGCGGTCTATGTCAGCACGGTTGCAGAGTTGAACGCTGCCAACCCAGACTTGACCACCCTGTGTTACAGCGGTGTCACAGAAGCACAGGAAACCAAAGAAATTAAGGCGCTCGCAGATGCCGTCATGCGTGCAAACTGGGAGAAACTGAAGGAGGGATCGAATATGTGTGAAGCATTAAAAGAATTGTTTGCGGACGACCTGCGTGAATCAAGGGAACAGGGCATCATCGAAGGCAAGACCGCCGGCAGGATTGAACTCATCATAAAAATATTCCAAAAAGGATACACTGCCGAAGCCACAGCGGATATGTTAGAGGAACCGGTCTCACGAATCCGGCAGATCTATGACGTCATAGAGAAAAATGCGCCAGATTATAACACAGAGACCATATACAAACAGCTGTGTAAAAAAGAAGAGTAGCTTGCAGAATCCAATATAGGCACTCATACTATAACCCGGAGTTCCATAACGTAAATTGCAGATTTTGTGGTGCAATCCATAACGTTGATTGGGCATGTATAAGCGTCCTCTCATAAGTCATTCACAGCGTAAATGAAAGAAAAACGGTACAGACAAATATGATTTCCTTTGTGAGCCATGGAGACAAGACTCTTCAGAGGCTTGTCGGAATGCCCGGCGAACAGGAACATCATATTTCGTCTGTACCGTTTTTCTTTTCATAAACCTATAAAATCACAACTTGTGAGAGGACGCTTATATCTGCCCTTCACAACCTGTAAAAGCACTACAGAATCTGCGTTTTCTTTCACGCAAAATAAACCTGCGTTCTCTCATTTTATTTTGTAGACTCCTTAAGGACAACTTCGTATGGAAGCAATGTTCTTGTCTCCACTTCCGCACCCTCGATCACATCCAATACCGTTTTACATGCAACCATGCCAAGCTCTTTCGCATCAAAAGAAAGTGATGTAATGGACGGCACATTATTTTCCAATACGGAGCTGTTATAAAAAGATGCCACACGGATATCTTTTGGAACCTTGACATTCTTTTCACGCAGCTTTTTCAATACCCTGCTGCACACCGCATCGTCCATACACAAAATACATTCTGCCTTTCGCTCGAGCACCTCTTCCACGATCTTGTCGATCACCACATGATTATCAAGATTCAAAAAAAGCATTGTCGGATCAATGACCTCACCCATTTTTTCATAAGCTTCCCGGAATCCCCGCAGACGGCTCTGTGTGACCACATGGTTCTCATCTCCGCCGATCAGTGCAATACGCTTCATTCCTTTCATTAAAATAATGGACGTAAGTTCTTTACACGCACTTTTGTGATTGTGGTCGATCTGAATCACACCTGTATAATTGGAGGAACCGATCGTCACAAACGGTACTTTTTTTTCCTGAAGATACTCTATCTGCCGATCCTCCACAAACGTCCTCATCAGGATCACACCATCTACTTTACGGTTTGAGATAATGCGCTCTAACGAGGAGATATCGTTATTTTTACAGATGGAAAGCAGGATATCATACTCCATAATTCCGGCGATCTCCTGAATCCCAAATAAGCATTCCTGAAAGAATGTGAGATCCACAACATCATAATCTCCCGGCATGACCACACAAAGATTATATGTTTTTGACTGCGCCAGTCCTTTGGCGATAACGTTTGGCTTATAATCATGCTCCTCAATATATTTTAATACACGGTCTCTCGTCTCCTGCCCGATCCGTCCCTTCCCTGAAATGGCTCTTGAGACAGTGGTTTTTGAAACACCAAGTGCTTCTGCCACATCTGCGATCGTTATATTTTTCTTCTCTTCGTTCCCCATAAAACCCCTTCTTTCCTCAAAGCAGTTACTTCCCCTGAATTGTGCTGTGACTTCCTGTATCGCTTGCGATCCTGCCACAATGTTACTTTGTCCTGCCCTGATGTACTGCGCATCCTTTGCGCAACAATATTATTATCATCCTATTTTCGAAAAAAAGCAATGACATTTTTATATATTTTCCAAACAATCTTTTTGTTTCTGTTCACTTATGCCCTGTTCCGGTAACAATTCTGTTTTTCGCATCAACATCGGATTTACATTTGTTTTTCCTGATGTTATAATATGTTTGCGCAATCGATTGCGTTATCGGATGATAATATAGAAGATCACACTGATTGTCAACATAAAATATTTTTTTGGGGGACAATATGAAAACAGACCATTTACTTTTCGGGGCAGCTTATTACTCGGAATACCTTCCATATGACCGCGTGGAAAAAGACATGGAAATGATGGAAAAGGCAGGCATGAACACGATCCGTATCGCAGAATCGACCTGGAGTACCATCGAGCCAAAAGACGGTATCTTTGATTTCACACATCTCGATAAAATGCTTGAGGCGGCTGCACGCCACCATATTTCTGTCATTGTCGGGACACCGACCTACGCCATCCCGGCATGGCTATCAAAAAAATACCCGGACATTCTGGCTTTGACCAATAACGGTCAGAACATTTATGGTGCAAGACAGAATATGGATATCACACACGCAGGCTATCTGTTCCACTGCGAGCGGGTTATCCGCGCAATGATGGAACATATCAAAGATGTTCCGCATATCATCGGATTTCAGCTGGACAATGAGACAAAAAGCTACGGCACTGCCGGTCTGCGTGTCCAGACAATGTTTGTCGATTATTTAAAGGAAAAATATCCGGATATCAATGAATTCAATCACGAGTTCGGGCTGGACTACTGGAGCAACCGCATCAATACATGGGAAGATTTCCCGGATGTCCGCGGCACGATCAATGAAAGCCTTGCCGCAGAATTTGCCAAATTCCAGCGTCTGCTTGTAACCAGATTTTTAACATGGCAGGCTTCGATCGTTTCCGGATACAAGCGCCCGGATCAGTTCATTACACAGAACTTCGACTACGACTGGACAGACCATTCCATCGGCTATCAGCCGGAGGTCAACCAGTACGAAGCTGCCAGATGCATGACCGTTGCCGGATGTGACATTTATCATCCTTCCCAGTCGCTTCTTACCGGGGAAGAGATTACCTTCTGTGGCAACATCTCGCGCAGCTTAAAGAAAGACAATTACCTTGTTTTAGAGACACAGGCTCAGGGAAATATTGCATGGCTTCCATATCCGGGGCAGCTCAGGCTTCAGGCCTACAGCCACATTGCAAACGGCTCCAACAGTGTCATGTACTGGCACTGGCACTCGATCCACAATGCGATTGAGAGCTATTGGAAAGGCATCCTGTCACACGATTTTTCCGAAAATGAGACTTACCGGGAGGCTGCATCCATCGGCGCAGACTGGAAGCGGATCGGCACCCACCTTAGTAACCTGCAAAAGAAAAACCGTGCTGCCATCCTGCTTGACAATAACTCCCTGACCGGACTGCGTCTTTTCCCATTGAAAGACCTCGGCAATTACAGCTATAACACCGTTGCCCGCTGGCTTGGTGATGCTCTGTACCATTTAAATATCGAGTACGACATGATCTCCTCTGCGGAACGTGATTTTTCATCCTACGAGTGCCTGATCGTGCCTGCACTTTACAGTGCTTCCGAAGATCTGCTCACCGCAATTTCTGATTATGTAAAAAACGGCGGACATCTGATCACGACGTTCCGTTCCGGTTTTTCAGATGAACAGTTAAAAATTTATGCGGATACACAGCCTCACATTTTACAGGAATGTCTTGGTATCCACTATGACCAATATACCTACCCGGTGGATGTTTCGGTAACACTGCCTGATTTTATGGCTCATCCATCCTGCTCCGGTCATGAAAATGCGGCTTCCGATGCCGGCTCGTCATGTTCCGATGAATCCTGCACGAACAGCAGCAAATGTCTGCACTGGATGGATCTTGTGACCTGCGATACCGCCACACCGCTCTTTTTCTACGATCACCCGGTCTGGAAAAAATATGCAGCTGCCACAATCAACCAGTTTGGAAAAGGTTCGGCACTGTATCTCTCCAGCATGTTTGACGGTGCTCTTCTGGAAAAAGTTCTGGTTCATTACTTTGCCTCGCTTCCGGAAACACTTTTAGCACATCCGGAATGCCACTTCCCATTGATCATCCGGGAAGGTGTCAATGATTTTGGAAAACGGGTAAGATTTTACTTCAATTATTCCGATGAAAAACAGACCGCCATCTGCAAAGGATTTTCCGGCACGGAATTATTGTCCGGCAGAAAAATAATGGAACAGGAAACGCTTCCGCTGGAACCATGGGGCGTGGTGATTGTGGAAGAAAATTAATTTTTCCTTCACATACACAAAATATGCCGCACGAAAGGGTATTTTTTCGTGCGGCATATTTTTTTAGTGACATCTTATGAATTTCATTTAGAATTTTTTATTTTTTCTGTATGCGGTTCCCATCAGTGCACAGCCAAACAGTAATAATATCACTGCTGCTGCAACCGGTGTGTTATCCGATGTCTTCGGACTTGCGATCACGCTGCCTGTTGTCTGGCTCATATCTGTTTCATTTAAGACGATGACATAATCGGATGCGTGTGAGAACTTGAAGTCTACAGTACCATCTTCTTTTACCTGTACTGCCTGATAATACTCAAACTTACCGGTTGTCTCATTATAGTAATAAAGATTTGCTATTTTTCCACTGTAGTCCTTGCCAACGGAAAGTCTCAATATTCCCTCAAAGCCAAATACTCCGTCATAATTTAAGGAGAGCTGGATGGTTTCATTTCCGTCTGCCAGCGCTGTCACTTTCTGTTTTGGAATATCACTTGTTCCCACAACCAGACCAAGATCGATTGGCGCTGTCACATTACCGGTGATATCTTTTCCATTGATGATCCAGCTGGCCTGATCACTCACTTTGAAGGTAACTGTCACATCTTTTCCTTTGATATTCTCAAATACATTTGCCGGAATCTTTGTTGTCTTTTTCAGATTGACACGGATAGTACTTCCTGCCTTTGCCTTATTCACTGCCTCGATCACATTTGCAAAACTCTCCTCCTGCACGGTTACTTCTGCTACAGCCTGTTCTTCCTGTTTTGGAGCTGTCTTATTTGCAGAAGTGCTCTGACTGGAATTGTTTCCTGATGTCTGCTGATTTCCGTTATGATCCTCTGTTGTTTTTCCATCTGGCTTTTTATCATCTGTTGTATTATCCGGAGCCGGTTCTGTTTTTGTCTCCGCAGTCAAAACAATTGTTCCACCATCTTTTGCTGCCGGAATGGTAACAGAAACGTTCTGGTCAGCAGAAACAGTGTAAGTTTTTCCATCATAAAGGTTTTTAAGAACTGTTCCGGCACTCTCTGCTACCGGGATCACTACTTCTTTCTCTGCCTCTTTCACATTCATTCCTACATATAAAGTGCTATTTCCATAACTTCTGCTGATCACTTCATAGCCATCTGCGTCAGAAACTGCAGCTGTGCTTCTGTTTCCTCTTGCAAATACATCTGTGTACGCATTGCGGATTGCAAGCATTGTCTTGTAGTGGTTGTAAATACTGTTGCTGTCTGCTTTCTGTTTTTCCAGCTCTGTCCAGTCAAAGTCTCGGCGGTTTGTCTGGAGCGGCCAGTTGTTGGCTCCACCCTGTCCGATCTCCTCTCCATAATAGAGCACCGGCTGACCTTTTGCGGTAATCTGAAGTGTTGCTGCCACTTTCATCAGGTTGTAAGCTTCTTCTTCGCTGATTTTGCTCTCATTTACAAGTTTATACTGCAGAGTGTCCTCATCATGACTGCTCAAAAAGCTTCCCATTGTAGCAGTGTTATTGATCGCACCATTTCGTTTCTGTAAAGAACTTTCCACACCAGAAATATCTCCGGTTACGAATTTCTGCGCAAAATCATTGAAATCAAAATCTAACAGTGCATCCATGCTTCCGGTTCCAAGTTCTCCCGCATTATTGGCATATCCTGCACCGGAATACTCTCCTATCATTTTAAAATCAGGATTTACTTTGGTCAGCGAGTTTTTGAAAGCTTCCCATGTCGTTGTCTCTACATGTTTTACAGTATCCACACGATAATAGTCAATACTGTATTTTGACATCCACTCGGTCTGCCATGTAACAAGCTGGTCTGTCACTGCTTTGTTTTCTGTCACAAAATCAGGCAGATCTGACAATGAATCATATTTATCATCACCGCTGATCGTGTTGTTGGAGTCACGGATCATGGAAATACTGTTTCCATCTGCATCTGTTAAAATACTGTTGAAGTATTTTTCTGTACCGTAACCTGCATGGTTTAACACAACGTCCACCATGATTTTCATTCCCTTGCTGTGAGCGGCATCCAGTAATGCTTTGAACTGCTGCTCTGTTCCAAGATGTTTGTTTAACTTTGTGAAATCGCTTGCCCAGTAACCATGATAGCCATAGGTAGCGGTATCTGTCTTATTATCATGCTGATCTTCTGTGATATTTTCTACGATTGGAGTGATCCAGATTGTGTTCACACCCAGATCTTTTAAATAATCCAGTTTCTGGTTTAATCCGGCAAAATCTCCACCGTGATAGCTGGATCCGCCTTTTTCGCCTGTGTTATAATCTCCAACTCCGTATGCATCATTGTTGCTTGCATCTCCGTCAAAGAAACGGTCTGTCACTGCAAAATAAATCACTGCCTCATCCCAGTCAAAATCTCCGGCACTTTTTTTGCGCTCTGTGACGGTAACATTTGTCGCTGTTGTATATACATTTCCATAAATATCTTTCACTGTGACAGGAATCGTTTTTTCTCCTGCGGCTACCGTATTCAGGCAGGAGATTGTTCCTTCCATGAGTGTCGGATCAATCGCAAATTCCCTGTTTAATCCTAATTCACTCAAATCGGCTGTGATTGCAGCAATTTCAGATGTTTCAAGACCTTCTCCGTCTTTTGCAGTCAATTTTACGGATAACACATTGTTGTCATTGTAGTCCATTGCATACTGTGATAAAGAAGCCTCTACGCTCACATTTGCTTTTTTGAAGTGGCATACGCTGCATTCTTGTCCGCTGTAATCAGCTTTTTCACTGTTAAACGCATCTAATTCCTCGGTGCCGTCTACCACATAGTAGTAATAGTAATCACCCGTGGAAACGCCAGTGAAATCATATCCAAAGCGGTCATTTGCTGCATCATAAGTCATCGCGCAGGTCTGTCCGTTGACAACCACACTGACTTTGCCGTCTAAAGAAGCAAGGTTATTCTCTGCTGCCAGTGTATCGTTCCTGTAGTAAAAATGGATCGTATCATTAGCTCCATCCATCTCGTAACCTGCGTTGTATGGCAATACCTCTGTGATTCCCTCTCCCTGCGTAAACACTGCTTTGACCAGTGACTGTCCTGCCGGGATCGTCACATAATGATCTCCGCCGTCTTTGTTTGCCCACTCATTGTCAGCAGTACTTTGTCTCATACAGAAAGATAACATCAGATCTGCCTGCGAATCTTTTACCGGAATTTTGGCAACCATTTTTCCATTGATGTCTGCAAATGCTACAGATACATCAGAGCCGAATCCGCTGTTCCAGGTAAAAATGTTCCAACCCTCATAATCCTTTGCCGGTCTGTCGTACTCGATCATGATGCTGCGTGATTTTGGCTTAACCAGTTCTGGAAGTGTTGTGTACGCCTGATTGCTGTTGGATACAATATAGAGTGTGACGTTTTCGGCTGTTGCGCTGTTATTGTATAAAACCGTATCTCCCTGCCATTTCCACTCGTCTTTAGATCTTGGAATTATCTGGACGTCGGTATATGGGAGTGTCACATCTGCACGCAGCCACTCATTTCCATCGGAAAGTTTTTCCTTTGCAGTGAAAAGAGTTCCTGCTGTTGCACCCGCACCGGATTTCTGCCATATCCATAAATCAGATGCGTTTTCTGACATATGTGTTGCATCGAAATCGTAATAGTAAATGGTGTAATGATAAACTACCTCAACCACTGGAATTACTATCTCTTTTTCAATTCCATGATAAGCAGCTACAACCGTCACTTCCGTTCCCTCATAAGATATAGGAACTGAAATTTCGTTACCATTTAAAGTAATTCCCTCTGTTTTTGCTGTATATGTAACACTCACTCCATTCTGAACATTTCCATCGCCACCATAATAAGTTCCTGTTGCCGGAAGTTCCATCGTAACGCCTTTTTGAATCTGTGCAGGTACTTCTACTACAAGATCTTCTATATATGCGATATCTACCTTTGTTTCCTTTGTCTCATCTGTTTTGTCCAAGGATAATGTGACATCTGCCGGTGCATTAAGGTTCAAACTCAAATTGTCATTATTTTGTGCCCAAGGTTTATCCCATCCTTTCGTTGCCGCATCTTCTAAAATTTTATATTGATACTTTCCTGCCGGAACAGCATTCAATGTAATACTATAAATATTTTCATTTTCGATTGATTTTACAAAATTTGGCTTTGCACTTGGATCCCATGCCATTCCCGGAATATTTCCTACTAAAAGAAAAGTTGTTTCTGTCTTCGGTAAATCCGGAACAGATGTTGTTCCAGTTGCATCTAGATAATAATCCCATTGTCCATCTTTCTGAATATAATAAACATCGGTCGGAGTATCTTCCGTATATTGTGATATTTTGCTATCATATGCTGGATTCACCGTGTTACCTGTATTAGCAAAATCCAGAAACTGAAATCCCGTAAAAGTTCCTTTCACACTAAGCGTGTACTCTGTTGTATCACCCGCAACATTTCCTTTACTCATAAAAAAGCCCTTGGCTTCACCCCAGCCCGGTATCTTTGTACCGTCCACACTTTCCGTATTCGTATTGCCCGTCACTGTTGCTGTTCCACCCCAGAACTGTATTGCCGGCGTTGTCCAACCCCAATTTGACGGCATCATAAAGTGGATCGTCAGATTCTTTTCTGTCTCCGCTGCCTGAACCGTACTGTTTCCGCCGCCAAGCGCCGGAACCATTGTTACTACCATTGCAAGCACTAGCAGAAAACACAGTACTCTGCTTGCAATGCTTTGCCTCTTTTGAAAGCTTTTCGTTAACTTTCTCATTCTTCCTTCTCCTTTTTCTCCCCTACTTACATGTGATTCTATAACAATCCCCCTCTTCACATGTTTTCGTTTTTTTTCGCATTTCTATTGTATTCTAAAATATTGTATTATTCTATACGTAATAAATCCCGAAATCTCGTCCAAATTTTTGTGAATTTTAACCAATTAAAGTATAAAAATGCTCATTTTCTTATTTTGAACATAAAAAAAGAATCCGGCATCGCACTAAAAAATGCGAATAACCGGACTGTTAATGATTATATGTTTTTATTTTTCTCAACTTGACTTTTAGATGTCTCGTTGCTATTATAATAGTAAAGGTGCTACCGATAGACGGTTAGCCCGGTTATTGATTAATTATCTTAAATAATCGCCAATTCCCAGGTTGGCGGTTATTTTTTTTTGCTAATTTTATAAATAAAAGTAGCAAACGCAATCAGCATTATAACAAATTCAAACAAGTCTGAATATGTAACCATCTTGCATCCCTCCGTCAACAAATTTCCTCTTTCGAAGATCTCTATGTAATCAGAGGGTCCAGTCCCTCTGTTGAGGGCTTAACCGCCTACCGTTTTCTCGTAGCACCTCATTCATTATACCAAACCAATAAAATCAGTGCAATTTATTAAATTTTTAAAGGAATGCTTTTAATAAGCAAAATTCTGTACCCAGTAATAAGTATATCCATCGTAATAACAAGAAACAGAGATTTTTGTGTAACTTGCATTTAAAATATTGGCACGGTGTCCATCACTTCGCATCCATCCATCCATTGCCATTTCCGGAGATATTGCACCTTTTGCAATATTCTCTCCTACGTTCATTTTTCCACCTACAGAATTATGGCTAAAATCCGTAGTGATTTCCATTGCCCTCCGATCAGAGTATGACGCCATACTGCTATCCCATGTTAAAGCAGCCACACCATTATTTGCTCTTTCCTGATTGACCATTGCAAATACCTGCTGGGCATAATCACTATTGTAACATGCATTTGCATTTGATGTATTTCCCTGATACTCACCTGTACCATCCCATTCTCCACACATATATGCATTGTATGCAGCCATATTATTTAATTCTAAATAATCTAACCATTTGTCAAATTCATCTGCTGTCATTCCATTTGGAAACGGTGTAGAGTTATCTGTAGAGTTTCCAGTATCCTTATTTTCTGCAACTTGAGGTGTTTGTTCAGATGCTTTCGTATTTTCTTTCTTCTTTTCATCAGAAGTGTCCGCTATCTGCATAATCAGCCCTGTCTTTTCCAACAAAGCCTCTGCATCCAGTCCAGTGTATGTAACCGTCACTTCGTAATCTGCCTCGTTTTCGTTTCCAGCCTGATCCTGCACTGTGCAGTGTGCATTTAATACTTCTACAGGGTTCTCTTTCTGCAGATTAAATGATTTCTGCTCAAATTCGTATCTGATTGCATTGTCTCCGCAAAATGCATCACTGGCTGCCGCCCACTCCGCATTTGAAAAATCCGGAAGCTCATGCAGCATGTCTGCAATCTTTTCCGCATCATCCGTGTTGATGTCTTCAATACTGATCCCGGATGCATCCACATCCAGATCGATCACATTCTGTGCCAGCTCCGGAGCTGTGCCATCCACGTAAACGTTTAATGTTATATCTGTAAAATTGCCTTCACTATCTTTTACCTGTGCTGTCACTTCATAGCAGCCTTCTTCATCCAACTGAACACTTTCTTGATAGTCTGCTTCATCATACGAATCAGTAGTATCTATCACCGCTTTTTCCTGCAGCATATCATCATAATCACAGGCTGCAAGATCATCCTTTATATCACAAGAAACGATCCCACTGGAAGTTTGCGATGCATCTTTGATCTCCGTTACCAGATCATCCACGGTCAGAGTTCCCGGCTGCATGTAGATATAATCTTTTGCTTCGCATTGTGGCGAAGTCGTGTCCTTCACTTCTACCGTAAATGGGTAATTTTTCCCATCATATGCAACGGCAGCATTGTACGAACCAACTTTTGTTTCATCTACTGCTGACAGATCAAGGCTTGCACCCTTTAAGATTTTCTCATCCGGATTCTGCAGATAATCTGCAACATTTTCAGACAGCTCATCGCCAAGCTCCAGTGTCACTGTGCTCTGCGCGAGTTCCACCTTGGAACATCCGGCAATGCCAGCCACGCTTAAAAAAGTCATTCCTAAAAGTACGAATTGTTTATTTTTATAACTTGTGTTCTTCATTTTGTGACCTCCAAATGTATTTTCTTATTATAATATAAATGTACCACAATATCAAGAACATTTGTTCTGTCACAAAAAAGAGAAGCAAAAATCATTTTTCCTCTGATTTTTGCTTCTCTTTTTTGTGAAAATTTCATTTTAAAATTTATAGATATCCTATAACATCACAATCGGCATATGCCAAAATGCTCCAAACTCCGCTTACTGTGCCACAGTTCCATCCGGCGTCTGCGCTGCAGGATCTGCAGGAGCAACTGTTGAGCCATCTGCAGGGGCTGTTTGGTCTGCCGCAGGCTGCTGTGCAGCCGCTGCAGCGCCACTCTTTAAGGCTGCCAGCGCTGCCTCATCATCCACAAGTGTCTGATAATTAGTAACATAACTCTTTGCTGTATCAGATAACGCATCGTATGCTGTTCTTGCTGCCACGATAACAGGTTCGCTTTCTAATGTAACAGTTCCGATACTGTTGATCGTATTGACAACCGCAGCTGCCTCTTTCTGTTTCACACTGTCACTTTCCGTTCCCGGAAGATTATAAACCAATACGCAGTAACCCTTGTCGATCGTCTCATAAATCTTCTTTGCTGCCGCATATGGAAGATTGATACATCCATGGGAACCTCTTGTCTTATAAATGTCTCCACCAAATGCTTTTCTGGATGTCAGATCATGCATGCCGATATCTCCGTTAAATGGCATCCAATATGTAACAGGAGTTTCATAATCCGGTCCACGTAAAACAGCATTCAATGTTTTATAGGTAAGCATAAATGCTCCGCCTGGTGTTGCGTGCCCTTTTGCGACATTTCCGGATACAAAATCAGACTCTGTCACAAGCACACCATCTTTATAAAGGAACAAATGCTGTGCAGTAAGGTTAATCTCCACATAGGAATTACCGTAATCATTTTCGCCATGGCTGTTCGCAGTCTGGGAATAAACCGGTTCACGTTCCACTTTTTTTCCGGCTTTCAGATCATCTAAAATCTGTGCCACTTCCTCGGAATTGTTGATTTTCCATCCGTAAGGTCCATTGGAGATCGTCACAGTGGAACCATAAGATGTTTTCAGCTCTTTCGGTTTATAACAGGTATTATATTTACTTGCAAGCTCTTTTACAAAGGAAAGAACTCCCTCCTCGTCCACCACAAGATTTAAGTCATCATCCACAGAAAGCCACTCGGAAATACGCTCTCCATCCAGCACTTCTTTCGCAACGTCAAAATCATAAGTGATCGTAGTTCCAACATAGCTGTTCATCTCATCAATGACTGCCAGCAATTTTTCATTGTCATCTTCGACCTCCGGCTTCACATAACATTCTGCCTCATCCAGATCAAGTTCATCTGCGAGAACTAAAATGGAATCCTCCACCGCTTTTTTGAAGGCATTTTTATCAATGGTCGTACCGTAATCTGCCGGAACTAAAGAATAGCCATCTGCCGTATACGCTGAAACTGTTGCATCCACCGGTTCGCGCTGTGCGCTAGCCTGCATACAGTTTAACGCCTGAAGTTCGCTGTCCAGTGCATCCTCATCAAATGTCACAACCTTAGCCAGCTCCAGATTCTCATGTTTAAACAGTGTGACCACCCATGCAAAACCATTCTGTCCATTCAATAATTCTTCCACTTCGCCATTAAACACCGGTGCAATGTGAATGGAATCTCCTGCAATGCTTTCCCGTCCATCCTCACGTTCCACGAGATTCAGCACATAGCTGTCAATCTCCTCTGTGATGAGCTGCTCCATCTTTTCTACCGACTTACCACCGGCTTTTATTCCATCGATGGTCGTACCAAAGCAGAAATGGCTCTGGAAAAAGATTCCAAATCCGACATAAATAACTGCCAGACACGCCACCACAACACCTGCGATGACAAAAATCCTCTTTTTGTCTGCGGATTTTCCTGCTGCATTGTTCTGCGTCAGATCCTTTTTTTCTTTTTTCATAATTTTTCCTCTCACTCTTTTGTAGCTTATTCAAAAAGACGTATCAATATGCGCCTATTTCCAGCAAAACCATACTCTATTATAGGTAGAAAAAGGGCTTTGTCAACAATTTGCGGCAATCGTAATATTTGCGTAATGAATTTGTTTTAATTCGTAACAATGATGGTAAAATTTTTCTTCTGAAATTGTTTGTAAGGTTGCACAAAAACCAGACATTTACCTTAAGAAATCTTTAAATATTCAATAATCTTTCTTAAAAAAAGAGAAAGGGAATTGTTTCCTAAAAATCACTATGTTATAATCGCACAATGTAAGGAAAAAGAATTTATTTTTATATAAAAATCTGTTAGGAAGGTGATATTTTGAAGACAGATATGAAAAGCAGACTCAATGCTTTTATCGAGAAAAACAAACATGCTTTTTTGCTTCTTTATTTTTGTATCTATTTTCCATGGTTTCATCATCTGGAACGAACCGTGACCACGCATTTTCATGTGATACATACTGCATTGGATGACAGGATCCCATTTTGTGAATACTTTATTGTTCCTTATCTTTTATGGTTTGGATATGTCGCGTGGGCAGTCGGATATTTTTATTTTAAAAATAAAGATGAATATTTTAAACTCTGTGCAATGCTTTTTACCGGAATGACCGTTTTCCTTGTGATCTCAACGATCTATCCGAATGGTCACTATCTGAGACCAGCTTATTTTGAACATAATAATATTTTTATCCAGATGGTAAAATGGCTGTATGCAACGGATACACCGACAAACCTGTTTCCAAGCGTACATGTCTTTAACTCCATCGCCGTGAATATTGCCGTATGGCACAGTGACAATTTCAAAAAGAACAAAGCTGTACGCTATGGTTCCGCTGTTTTGATGGTACTCATTATCTTATCCACAATGTTTTTGAAACAGCACTCCGTTTTCGACGTTGTCACCGGTATGGTACTTGCCGTATTTATGTACTCCGTTGTATACACAACCAACTGGGCTGCTGTCACCGTTGCAAAACCGGTGCGCAAGCCAAGACAGATCTAACTATGTTTTTACCACAATTTCAGTAGTTGGATTCCTGTTTTCATAACTTTATACTTCACATCCTCAAGTTCTGCTGCAGCATTTTTCAGCTCCTTGCGGATTTCAATATGCTGCGGGCAATGCTTCTCACACTTTCCACAGGAAATACACTGGGATGCACTGCTCGTATCTTTTCGAAATGCAGTACACTGCAGGTAATCTCTTCTTCCCGATTTTTTTCCTTCGGAATACATCGCATTATAACAGCGGAATGTACCCGGAATATCCACTCCTTTTGGGCATGGCATGCAGTAACCACATCCTGTACATCCCACTTTTACATTTTTCTTAATCTCATCTTTTACCTTTTCGATCAGCTCCCGGTCGGATGGTGTGAGACATCCCACCAATGACTCGCTGGCAGTTTTTACATTCTGTTCCACCATCTCCATGGAATTCATGCCGGAGAGCACACAGGTCACTTCCGGCTGGTCGTAAAGCCATTTCAACGCAAGTTCTGCCGGAGTGCGATGTTTTTCATCCCTGCGGAATAACTCTTTCGCAGATTCCGGGAGAAGGTTCACCAGACGTCCGCCACGAAGCGGCTCCATGATAATAACCGGAAGTCCTTTCCGGTTCGCATAACGCAGTCCTTCCACACCAGCCTGAGAATGTTCATCCATATAATTGTACTGGATCTGACAGAAATCCCAGTCGTAAGCATCTACTAACTGACAGAACATCGCGGAATTACCGTGATAGGAAAATCCGATCTGCCGAATCTGCCCGGACGCTTTCTTCTCCCTGATCCACTCTTCCATCCCCAGTTTTTTCAATTTCTCCCAGGTTGGAATGTCCGTCAGCATATGCATGAGGTAATAATCAATGTAATCGGTCTGCAGGCGGCGCAGTTCCTCCTGAAACATTTTTTCCACGCTATCGATCGACTTGATCAGATAATGCGGAAGCTTTGTGGCAAGGTTGATTTTCTCCCTGCAATGATTCCGGTGTAAAATTTCTCCCACTGCCACTTCATTTCCGGCATACACGTAGGCAGTGTCAAAATAATTGACCCCCGCCTCAATTGCCGCTATCACTTCTTTTTCTGCTTTGTCAAGGTCTGCGCTGTTCCCCTTTTTCGTAAAACGCATACAGCCGTAGCCCAGCGCAGAAATATCGTTTCCATATTTATCTTTCCGATATTGCATGCTGCTATCTCCTCTCGGTGTTTAATGCCTCCAGTTCTTCCATCCAGATCCGTGCAGACGCATCCGAAGGCATACGCAGATCTCCGCGCGGAGAGACAGCAACGCTTCCGACTTTTGGTCCATCCGGCAGGCAGGAACGTTTGAACTGCTGTGCAAAAAATCTGCGGTAAAAAGTTTTTAACCATTTCAAAATGGTTTCATCATCATAAGTTCCCGCAAAAGCAACTTTCGCCAGACGGTAAATCTTTGCCGGCGCATAGCCAAGACGAAGCATATGATACAGATAAAAATCATGTAATTCGTAAGGTCCGACCAAATCTTCGGTCTTCTGGGAAATCTTCCCATCCTCCGGCGGCAAAAGTTCCGGTGAAACCGGTGTATCCAAAACATCGAGAAGAACCGCTTCTAACGCTTCATCACCACAGGTATCCGCGTAATACCGGACAAGATGGCGGACCAGTGTCTTTGGCACAGACGCATTCACCGCATACATGGACATATGATCTCCGTTGTAAGTCGCCCAGCCGAGTGCCAGCTCCGACAGATCGCCTGTGCCGATGACCATACCACCGGTCTTATTTGCAATGTCCATAAGAATCTGGGTTCTCTCACGTGCCTGTCCATTCTCGTAAGTCACATCGTGCACTTTCGGATCCTGTCCGATATCCCGGAAATGGATATTGACCGCATCCTTGATACTGACTTCCATAAAATCCGCATTGAGACATTTGATGAGGCTCACCGCATTATCGTAAGTACGATCCGTTGTTCCGAATCCCGGCATTGTCACAGCCTTAATATTTTTATGATCCATGCCGAGCAGATCAAATGCACGCACCGTCACAAGCAATGCCAGTGTAGAATCCAATCCACCGGAGATACCGATCACGGCAGATTTGCAGTGTGTGTGCTCCAGACGTTTTTTCAGTCCCATCGCCTGAATGGATAAAATCTCATCACAACGGCGCTCTCTGTCTGTCTTACTGCCCGGAACAAACGGCATTGGATCAATGTATCTGGTCAGTTCCGTCTCTTCTATTTTCAATGCAAATGGAATTTCCGTGTAACCGTCCATTCTGGTTTCAAATGTAGTCATTCTGCGGCGCTCTGCATTCAGACGCAAAACATCGATCTCCGAATAAACTGTTTCATTCGCAAAACGTTTCGCTTTCTTTAAAATCCTTCCATTTTCCGCAATGATATTATGCGCGGAATAGACGACATCCTGCGTGGATTCCCCATCTCCGGCACTCGCATAAATATAGCCGCACAGAAGCCTTGCAGACTGTCCGCCAACCAGCTCCTCGCGATAAATGTCTTTTCCGGTCGTCTCATCCGATGCTGACAGATTGACAATGACATCCGCACCGTTTAACGCATGACGGATACTCGGTGGTTCCGGCGTCCAGAGATCCTCGCAGAGTTCCACACCGATTTTCAGTTCCGGCATGGTCTGGCAGGTAAATAATAACTTTTTGCCCATTGGAACCACTTCTTCTCCGAGGCTTACCTTCACCGTTTCTTCCATTCCTCTTGTAAAATGTCTTGCCTCATAAAATTCATTGTAATTTGGCAGATATGTTTTCGGCACAAAACCAAGCACTTTTCCATTGCTCACAGCGGCAGCCACATTATAGAGCTTTCCGTTGTATTCGAGTGGAAGTCCCACAAACACGATACAGTCCAATGCAAACGTAAAAGCAGCGATCTCAAGGAGCGACTGTCTCGCTTCACGCAGCATTTTTTCCTGTAAAAACAAGTCACTGCATGTATAACCCGTAATACAAAGTTCCGGGAGTACAATAATCTTTGCCCCTTCCTTCTCTGCCTTTTTAATCTCTGCGCAGATTAATGCGGTGTTCTCTTTTGTATCCGCAACTACAATCTTCGGGGTGACGGCTGCCACCTTGACAAATCCCTGTTTCACTACTTTCTCATCTCCTTCAGTTCGTCCACTTCAAAATGATATGCCTTGTTACAGAACTGGCATTTTACTTCAATCGCTTCACCATCGTTGATAATATCGTCTAAATCTTTTTTGCTCAAGGTTGAGATTGCACGGGAAACGCGCTCTTTGGAGCAGTCACACTGGAATGCTGCCGGAAGTGTATCCGTGATCTCAAGTCCAAAATCGCCCAGAATAATCTCTAAAATCTGCTCCGGTGTGTTCCCCTCTTCCAACATCTCAGTTACAGATGCGATCTCACTGATTTTTTTCTCCAATGCATCCACAACTTCATCCGGGGTAAACGGCATCAACTGAATAATAAATCCACCTGCCTGCTTTACAGAACCGTCCACATCTACTAAAACGCCCAGTCCTACTGCGGAAGGAACCTGTTCTGAAGTTGCAAAATAATAGGTTAAATCCTCTGCGATCTCTCCGGTCTGTAGTGCGATCTGTCCCACATAAGGCTCTTTTAATCCCATATCCTTGATGACGCTCATAACACCAAGCCCAAGTGCCCCGCCTACGTCTAATTTGCCCAACGCATTCGGTGGCAGCGCCACATCTGCAACTCTCGGAAATCCCTTGACATGTCCTGCGGAATCCGCTGTCACAGTCAGCCCCTGCGCCGGTCCCTGACACTGGATCTGTACTGTGAGAAGATCCTTCTCACCCTTCATCATGGTTCCCATCATGGCCGCACCAGATAATAATCTACCCAGAGCTGCTGTGATCACCGGGCTTGTGTTATGGTCTTTTCTTGCCTCTTCCACAATGTTTTTGGATGTGATTGCAAATGCGCGGATGGAATGATCTGCCGCAGTTGCTCTTACAATATAATCGTTCATGTTTTTCCTCTTTTCCAGTTATTTTATATTAGGCAAGTGCCTGTTCTGTTATATCATATTCCTTCCTTTTCTAATTCCCTTAACCGCTATCACACGACCATGCCTATTTGTAATCTTTACATTCTTATTACTACATTGCCATAAAACATTTTTCCATGCCTTAGGAGCACGTATTTCTGTTACTCCTTTCTGATTTATTTCAATGACAGTTTTTGCTGAGGCTTCCTTGTTCTTAAAAATAGCAAACATCATCATGAATAACGCAACCTTATACAAATATTTTTTCATTACATTTTCTCCTTTCTATCTTTTTCAATATTTATCTATAACCATTGTCTTGCAACCAATTCAGTAATCCTGTATTTAATCTACGTGCATAATTAGTTGTTCCAGCACTCCCAGAAATAGTCCCCATAAGATACGGCATTCCTTCATACATCACAAATACCGGACCACCACTTTCTCCTGCTGTAAAATCTGCATTTATGACTAAAACATCATCTGTGAAATCAATAACATTTCCCGCACAATTATATAAATATGGATTTCCTCCCGGATATCCAGCAGCAAAAATTGCCTGATTAGGGTCACAAGCGGTTCGAATTCCCATACAACCAGTCACATTTGTTCCAACATCCTCAGGTAACACAATAAAACCATAGTCCGTCTCTGTATTATATCCTTTATAATCCCCATAATATATATACGCCGAGTAATTTGATGTTTTGTAATAAGAACTTGTACCATATAAGCCAAACTCCATCTTAATACTCTTCGGATGTGATAGTGACTCATTAATCAGCACATGACCAGCTGTCGCAACAAGTCTTGGCCCAATAATTGCTCCGCTTCCACGCTGTGCCGTGCCATCTTGATAAACAACCGTGATTCTTGCAATTGTAGTATAGGGAAATGTGTTTGCATTAGATATTAACACCCTATCATCTGTTCCAATAATATTTGTAAGTGCAATTCCATCAGCCTGTTTTTTTTCTCCCCAAACATTATTGGCCGGTAATACGATGTCTCCTTTTGAATCATCAGGCATATCATATTCCGTATTTGTTCCGCTTTTTTTGTCCACAACGTGAATTGCATTTCTATCCGCTGCCAATGCTGCATCTCCCTTTTCGAACATAAAGCAAATACAAGTTATCCCCATTACAATTGCTAGCTTTTTA
>ENA-ORCM01001023-ORCM01001023.1-human-gut-metagenome-genome-assembly--contig:-NODE-1023-length-24864-cov-4.156735_pt1 | contig 24864 bp, 17 predicted proteins | sample MGYA00242906_ERZ507928 | MGnify/ENA primary metagenome ERZ507928 (study PRJEB26167, sample SAMN06115497) | human gut metagenome | host: Homo sapiens | place: China:Shanxi | collected 2015-05-07...
AAGCGAGGCGTACTGGAGGTACGCGCGAGCGGAACGAAGCAAAGCCGGGGCGGAAAAGATGCTGTGCGAATGACATGCTTTAGATGGGAATTAGTATTATCACGGTTTTGATGTCTCTGCCGTTTTTTCGCCTTCCTCCATCGCTTTGAGCTTGAGCAGGCGCTCGTCATGCTCTTCTTCCACCTTGATTTCCCAGTGCAGCAGCAGCGTCAGCACACCGCGCAGCGCAATGACCGCACCCAGAATCAGCAGTTCCGTCCATTCTCGGACGATGACCGTGCGCAGCACTTCGCCGCCGAGCTTGAATTCCAACGCAAGCGCAATGCCCTGCGCCAATTCAAGCCGGAGATGCTCATCGTGCTTGAAGTAGCTGACGACTCCCTTCATCGCCGTGATAATCAGAATAGCGATGCCCGCCAGCTCCGCCAGTACAATGCCCAATTCTGCTGAATAATGTACCAGTTTTTCCAGAAAACTGATGATGGTATCCATTTTCGCACACCCCCTTTGCCACTTTTTCTATTGTAGCGGATTTTTCCGCGTTTGAACAGTCCTTTACAGGTGATTTGAATGGAAATTTACTTGCACGTTCCCTATTGTCGCCAAAAATGCCGCTACTGCGACTTCGCTTCCTTCCCCCATGCGGAATCTACACAGCGTGCCTATGTGGATGCGGTGCTGACCGAAGCCGCATCGCAGGCAGCGAAACTCCCGCATAGCATCATGGAAACCGCGTATTTAGGCGGAGGCACACCGTCGATTCTGCCGCCGGAACTGCTGACACGGCTATTGGAGGGCGTTGCAGCGCATTTTCCCCTTGCGCCCGGTGCGGAATTTACGTCCGAGGCGAACCCCGGCACGCTGACCCACGAGTGGCTTGATGCGGCGCTGAACTGCGGTATCAATCGCCTGTCAATGGGGATGCAGGCGGCCCAGCCGGCACTGCTGAAGATGCTGGGGCGCATCCACGACTTTACACAAGTGCAGCAGAGCGTGGAACTCGCGCGGCACACTGGATTCCAGCACATCAGCCTTGACCTCATGTTCGGGCTGCCCGGTCAGACAGTCAGCATGTGGCGTGAGACGCTGGAGAAGGCGCTGTCGCTGAATCCGGAGCATTTGTCCTGCTACGGGCTGATTCCCGAAGAAGGTACGCCGCTGTACCGCGACTTGCAGACCGGGCAGCTGACCCTGCCGGACGAGGACGATGAGCGCCGTATGTACGACCTGACGCTTGATCTGCTGGCGCAATCAGGCTTCCAGCAGTACGAAATCAGCAATTTCGCGCGCCCCGGATGCGAATGCCGCCACAACATCGGTTATTGGCAGCAGGTGCCGTATATCGGGCTGGGCGTGTCGGCGGCGTCGTATCTGCCCGCGAAGAACGGGATGTGCCGCCTGACGAACCCGCGCACGCTGCCCGCGTATCTACGGATGGTGCAGTCGCAGGACGATTCGCTGCGAGAGCGGGAGTTCGTCTCAAAAACCGACGGTCGGTTTGAAACGCTGATGCTGGGGCTGCGGATGACCTGCGGCGTCAGCGAATCGGAATTTCAGGGGCGGCACGGTGTTTCGCTGGACGCGCTGTACGGCGAGAAGCTGCGGAAATTCGAGCATGAAGGACTGCTTCAGCACAAAACCGACCGATGGTCGCTGACGCGTCGCGGGATGGACGTGCAGAATGCGATTCTTGTGGAATTGATGGATGACTGACCGACGACCTCCGGCGGGTGTTTTTTCCCGACCGGAGGTCTTTTTTGTTTCCCTCTTTTTCAAAAAAACCGACGGTCGGTTTTTTTATTGTTCTTTGATGCCCTTTGCCATGCGGTAGGCTTCGTCATACAGCACGTTCTGGCTCGCCAGCGGCGTTTTCGTGCCGGGATAGCGGCGGGTGTAGCTGCCGTCGGGCTGCTGGTCGCGTGCCTGTACGTTGTCGTGCCACATGACGTCGAAAATGTGGTCAATGCGGCGTTTTACGTCGTCCTGCAAGATCGGGGTTGCCACCTCGACGCGGCGCAGGGTGTTGCGTGTCATCCAGTCTGCCGAAGCAATGTAGTAGCGCGCTGCATCGCCATCGCCGAAAATGTAGATGCGGCTGTGTTCAAGGAATCGTCCGACGATGCTGATGATGTGCACATTGTCAGTCAAGTCGGGCACGCCCCCGCGCAGGCAGCAGATGCCGCGCACAATCATTTCGACCTGCACGCCCGCCTGACTGGCCTCGACGAGCTTGTCAATCAGCATCTTGTCCGTCAGGCTGTTCATCTTCAGGCGGATCAGCCCCTTCTGCCCCGCCTTCGCCTTGCTGATTTCGCCGTCAATCATGTCAATCAGCTTGTCTTGCAGGCAGTGCGGCGCGACCAGCAGCACGGACATGTGGTCTACTGTTTCGCCCAGCATCAGCGCTTGGAAAACCTGCAATGCTTCCTCGCCAATTTCGTCGCGCGCGGTGATGTAGCTCAGGTCGGTATACAGGCGGCTGGTCTTCTCGTTGTAGTTGCCCGTGCCGATCTGCGTGATGTACTGAATGCCCTCATCCGTTTTGCGCGTAATCAGGCAGAGTTTGGAATGAACCTTGAGTTTATCAACACCGTAGATGACGTGGCAGCCCGCACGTTCCAATCGGCGGCTCCACTCGATGTTGTTTTCTTCGTCAAAGCGGGCTTTCAGCTCCACCAGCACGTCCACCTGCTTGCCGTTTTCGGCGGCTTCCACCAGCGCTTCTACAACCTTCGAGTCGCGCGCGAGGCGATAGAGCGTCATGCGGATAGAGACGACCTGCGGATCATTCGCCGCTTCGGACAGCATCCGCAGGAACGGACGGATACTCTGATAAGGGTAGTGCAGCAGCACATCCTTTTCCAGAATCTGCTCCATTACAGGGCGATTGTCCACGATATCCGGCGTTGCCTGCGGATGACGCGGCGCGTAGAACAGTTCCGCGTGGCTGCGCAGTTTATCCTGAATATTAAACAGAAAGCTAATATCCAGCGGCGTATCGTACTCGTAGACGCGCGCGGTGTCCAGTTTCAGCTGGTCGCACAGCTTCTCAATGATGTCGTGCCCGATTTTTCGGCTGAGTTCCAAACGCACCGGGCAGAGTTTCTGGCGCAGGCGCACGACTTCCGCCATGTGGTCGCGGTAGTTGAGGTCTTCGTCGTATACGCTGTCCGCATCAATGTCGGCGCTGCGGGTAATGCGCGCCAGCGTCTTGCTCGCGATGCGGTAGCTGCCAAAAAGCAGCGGCAAGTAGTGCAGAATCAGCTCCTCCGAGAGGATATAGCAGCCCGTGCGCTCCGGTACCTCAATCAGGCGCGGGAACATATTCTCCCCGCACGGAACGATGCCGATTTTTTCCTTCTCGCTTCCCGTGCGCAGGACGGCGACGGCATAAATCTCCTTGTTTTTGAGGAACGGGAACGTCTGCTTTTTGCCCACGACATAGGTCGAAAGCAATGGCAGATAGTCTTCACGGAAGATTTTCGCCAGATACTGCTCGCTTTCCGGGCTGATTTGGCGGAAGTTGACGATGCTGATGCCCTCGTCCTCCAGCTTCTTCAGCACATCGGCATACGTCCGGTCGCGGCGGTCGCACAGCGTGCGGATGCGGCTGACGGCAGCGTCAATCTGCTCGCCGGGGGTCATGTTCGTCTTGTTCTCGCGTGCCTCCTTATCCAGCAGCATCTGGTCATGCAGGCTGCCGATGCGCACCATGAAAAACTCGTCCAGATTGCTCTGGAAAATCGAGAGGAACGACAGACGCTCGCACAGCGGTACGCGCTCATCCTCCGCCTCTTCCAGCACTCGCTCGTTGAACCGCAGCCACGAAAGCTCGCGGTTTTCCGTGCAAGTCAGCATATTGTCCATCCTGTTTTGCCCCTTTCCATCAGTTCATTGCAATATCTGCCAATTTATCGCGATAATTGCGCAGCGCTTCCGCTTCCACTTGCTGACGCTCTGCCGCCAATTTTGGGTTTTCCCGCAGTCGCTTCATGCACTTCGCAGCTTCATCCAGCAGCTTCACGTCACCGTCAAGCAGGAAATCCGCCATCATTTCGCCAGATTGCCGCGTACCCATCAGGTCGCCCGGCCCACGAAGCTCCAAGTCTTTCTGCGCGACGATGAAGCCGTCATTCGTCTGCGTCAGGATGCGCAATCGCTCATTTTCCGCTGCCAGCAGGACGCACCAGCTTTCCGCTGATCCGCGCCCGACGAGCCCGCGCAGCTGATGCAATTGGCTGAGCCCGAAGCGCTCGGCATTCTCAATCACCATGACACTCGCGTTCGGCACGTTCACACCGACTTCGATGACCGTCGTGGACACGAGGACATCGAGATTTCCGGCGGAAAACTCGCTGAGCACCTGCGCTTTTTCGTCCGCGGGCTGTGCGCCCCACGTCAATCCGACGCGAAGCCCCGACAATTCGCCGTTTTTCAGCGCGTCGAACGTCGCCTGTGCACTGCGAACGTCCTCCATCATCTCGCTGTCCTCAACCAGCGGGCAGACCACATACGCCTGATGCCCTTTCAGCACCTCCTGCCGCAGGAAGCCGTACATCCCGGCGCGCTTCTCTTCCGGCACGACTCGCGTCTTGACCGGCGTGCGCCCCGGCGGCAGCTCATCGACGATGGACACATCAAGGTCGCCATAGAGAATCAGCGCAAGCGTGCGCGGAATCGGCGTTGCGGACATGACGAGCACATGCGGCGCTTTTGTGCCGTCCGCGCCTTTCTGCTGCAAGGTCGAGCGCTGCATCACACCGAAACGGTGCTGCTCATCCGTCACAACCAGTCCGAGCTTTTGATACGCCACCTTTTCGCTGATCAGCGCGTGCGTCCCGAACACTGCCTGATATTCCCCGTTTGCGCAAGCCTCCTGCGCCTCCCGCTTCGCCTTCGGACGCATCGAGCCGATCAGCAGGCCGCAGTGGATGCCCAGCGGTTCCAGCATTGCCTTGGCGGATTCGTAGTGCTGGCGCGCGAGAATTTCCGTCGGCGCCATCATCGCCGCCTGGTATCCGCAGGCGCATGTCATGGCAATCGCCCCGAACGCCAGCGCGGTTTTGCCGCAGCCGACATCGCCCTGCACGAGGCGGCTCATCGCCCGGTCACACCGCAAATCCGCCGCGATTTCCTCCAAGACGCGCTTCTGCGCCCCGGTCGGCGGGAACGGCAGCGTCTGCCAGAATTTTTCCGGCGCATCAGGCGGAATCGGCAGTGCCGTGCCATCCGCCTTATGTCCGCGCAGCAGCCCCAGCGCCGCCTGATACATCAGCATCTGCTCAAACGCCAGCCGCCGCCGCGCCAGCCGCAGATTCTCCACATTCAGCGGGAAATGCGCCTGCCGGATGGCGAAATTCAGCTCACACAGCTGATGGCGGATGCGCAGGTCGTTCGGCAGCGTCTCCGGACAGCAGTCATCGACCTGTTCCAGCGCCTGCTGCATCATTTCGCGGAAGGACTTCGCCGGAATCCCCTTCACAGCGCGGTACACCGGCAGGATACACGGCTCCGTCACCCGCTGCGCATTTTGGAGCACGGGTTTTCCCCGGCTCTGCCCCATACGCCCGAAGAGCATAACGGTCTGCCCGACCGGTAGGTTCTGCATCATCCACGGTTGATTATACCACACCAGCGGCAATTTTCCGCTGTCATCCCGGAGGTATGCCGTCACTCGCGTCAAGCCGTTGAAGCGGCTGAGCTTCGGTGCGTCCTGCACAACACCCATCACCAGCACCTCGCCGCCGTTTGCGTCCGCGCAGGGAATCGGGTGTGTTCTGTCCTCGTAGCGCTGCGGAAGAAAATACAACAAATCGCGCAATGAGCAGACGCCCACTGCGCGAAGGGATTCCAGCCGGGTTGGGCCAATGCCCTTGATGGCGGAAAGCTCCATTTGCTTTTTACTCCACAGAAATCAGATAGTAATACAGCGGCTGACCGCCCAGCAGGCAGTCCACATCGCAGTTCGGATACTGCTCGGCGATTTCCGCCGCTACCTGCTCCGCGTCTTCCTTCGTCGTATCCGCGCCGTAGTAGACGGTAATCAGCTCCGCATCATCCGTCACAACCGCTTTCATCATGTCCAGCACAACGTCATGCACGGAATTGCCGCAATACTCAATCTTGCCGTTGTGCATCCCGATGATGTCACCCTTGTGAATCTGCACGCCGTTGTACTCGCTGTCGCGCACCGCGTACGTTACCGTACCGGTCTTGACGTGCTCCGCCGCTTCCGCCATGCGCTTGGCGTTCTCCTCGCCGGACACGTCGTCTTGGAACGCGACCGCCGCGGCAATGCCCATCGCCACGTTCTTCGTGGGGATGACGTGCACTTCCTTCTCCGCCAGTTCCGCCGCCTGATTCGCCGCGAAAATGACGTTGCCGTTGTTCGGGAACACGAACACGCACTTGGCGTTGACCTGATTGATGGCGTTCAGAATGTCATCCACCGACGGGTTCATCGTCTGACCGCCCTCGACCACCACATCCACCGTCAAATCACGGAAGATGCTGGAGAAACCGTCGCCCAGCGACACTGCCACCATGCCAAATTCCTTCGCGGGTTCAGCAGGGGCTTCCACCGCTGCGGGCGCCTTCTCCGCCTCCAGCGCACGCTTGCGCGCCAGCATGTTGTCCACCTTCACATTCACCAGTTCGCCCAGCTCAATGCCATACTGGATAGCGTTGCCAGGGTCGTTGGTGTGCACATGCACCTTCGTCTCAGTCAGGTCGCCCGTCACCTTGACGCAGTTGCCAATGCGGTTCAGGCGGCGGCGGAAGGAATCCACGTCGCCCTCGGTGCAGTCCTCGCGGAAGTTCACGATGTCGTACTCCGTGCAGTAGGCATAAGGCAGATCGCCGGACAGGTCGTGAATGTCCTCTTCCACCTGACTATCGCCCGCCAGCAGCGCCGCCGGGTCAGCAATTTCCTCGCCGCGCATGACCGCCGCATAGCCGGTGTAAATCAGCATGAGGCCGCGTCCGCCGGAGTCGACCACGCCCGCCGCTTTCAGGGGCGGCAGCATGTCAGGCGTGCGCTTCAAAATCGCCTCGCCGCTGGTCAGAATGACGTTCATCAGCCCATCGTAGTCATCGGGATTGCTCTCGGTGTACTTGATGGCGTCCTCCGCAATGACGCGCGCGACGGTCAGAATCGTGCCCTCCTTGGGCTTCATGACCGCCTTGTACGCCTTGTCAGAGCCCGCCTTCAATGCCTGTGCGAACTGCACGGGGGTAATCTTCTCCACGCCCTTCAAGGACGTCGCGAAGCCGCGCAGCAGCTGGGACGTGATAACGCCAGAGTTGCCGCGCGCGCCCTTGAGCGCACCCTTCGAAATGGCAGCAGCCGCCTCGTCCGCGCGCAGGTACTCCTGCGCATTGACCTCGCGAGTCGCGCTCTGCATGGTCAGGGACATATTCGTCCCCGTATCGCCGTCCGGGACAGGGAAAACGTTCAGCGCGTCCACCGCTTCCCGGTTCTTTTCGAGCAGTGCCGCACCCGCGACGACCATGTCGCGCAGCAGCAGCCCGTCAATGGTTTTATGCTGTATCAAAGGTAAATTCCTCCTACCTGCTTTCGGCGCCAGTTCCTTGGAACTGCTGCCGTGTGGCTTTCCTGCATTACACGCGGATACCTTCCACGGAGATGTTGACCTTGCGAACCTTTACGCCCGTCATGCTTTCCAGCTTGTAGCGCACGGTATCGACAATGGTCTTGCACACCTCGGCAATGGAGATGCCGTATTCCACGATGATGAACAGATCGACGTCCAGCATATCGCCAACACTGCGAATCTGCACGCCCTTGGAGAGGTTTTCCCTTCCCAGCCATTCGACGATGCCATCCTTGGCACGCTTGGAGGACATGGCGACGATGCCGTAGCATTCCAGCGCCGCGTATCCCACGACTTTGAGCAGGACATCCTCCGTAATATAGATTGTTCCGATGTCGTTCTTGATTTTGCAATCCATAGTAGTCGACCTCCTTCATCCAGGGGCTTCCCAGCTTTTGTCCTCGCGGACACGATAAATGCACCCATAGCTGGGTCAGAGTATAGTATACAGGATTTTAGCGGAAATGGCAAGACTTTTTCGGCCCGTTTCACAAAAATGCCGTCAGAAATTCCAGAAAAAGCGCCGACATGTGTCGATTTCGTGAACATTTCTTGCAGATTGTGTGATTTTCCCGCCTTTGCGATACCGCCTGACCAAAAATTTTCCCCTTGACAAGCGGGAAAAACCGTGCTATCATGCACCCATCAGGGCAATGAGGAGACGGGTCATCCGCTTCTGCGGCGCAGGCAGAGAGCTTCCGGGCGGTGTGAGGAAGCAGGCGGCGCATAGGGTGACGTACAGCTCCGAGCCATCCGCTGAAACCGCGTCTGCGCGGCGGGTAGGCGGCATCCGGTGCGCCGGTTACAGCGTGCGAGGAATGACTGTTCCTCCTTGAGGGCTGTTTGCAGCCAGACGGAAGTGGTACCGTGGCATTTTGTCACCTTCCCCGGATTTTGTCCGGAGAAGGTGTTTTTTATTCTTATTCTCTGAAAGTAGTAAGGAGTGATTGGATTATGGCGCTTGATTCCCTGCGTTTCGCGCACCGCTTCGACCAGATCAGCGGCAGCGCCATTCGCGAAATCTTCAAGATGATTGCCAAGCCCGGCATGATTTCCTTCGCGGGCGGCAATCCGGCGGCATCGGCGCTGCCCGATGCGGAATGCGCCGAAATCGCCCGCGACGTGCTGCAAAAGGACGGCAAGCGCATCCTGCAATATGGCGCGACAGAGGGGTATCCGCCGCTGCTGGAAAGCCTGCACGCCTATGTGGAGCAGCAGCTTGGGTGCGCCGTGCCTGCGGTGCTGCCCGTCACCGGCTCCACGCAGGCGATGGATTTGCTCTGCAAGGCACTGATTGACCCCGGCGACGTGATTCTGGTGGAGAACCCGTCGTTTCTGGGCAACATGCAGTGTATGCGGCTGTATCAGGCAACGCTGGTGCCGGTAGAGAGCGACGAGCACGGGATTATCCCGGAAAAGCTCGAAGAAGCGATGCGCCAGTATCACCCAAAGCTGCTTTACACCATCCCGACGTTCCAGAATCCGACGGGCATCACGCTCTCCGCCGACCGCCGCAAGCCCATTGCGGAACTCGCCGCGAAGTACCACGTCGTCGTGGCGGAAGACGACCCGTACCGCGACCTGCGATATGCCGGAGAAGCATGCCCATCCATCAAATCCTTCGACAAGGATGGCTGGGTCGTTTTCCTTGGCTCGTTCAGCAAGATTATCAGCCCCGGTCTGCGTGTCGGATTCATGGCGGGCGATGCGGGCATCCTGCGCAAATGCACCGTCGGCAAGCAGTCCACCGACGTCCACACGGCAAACCTTACACAGGCGATTGTGGATCAGTACCTGCGGCGCGGTCTGCTGCCCGACCACATCAAGCGCATCTGCCGCAGCTACAAGGCGCAGCTGGATGCTATGCTGAGTGAACTTTCGACCTTTCCCGAAGGCACGACGTACACGCGCCCGGACGGCGGCCTGTTCATCTTCGTGACGCTGCCGGAGGGCATCGACGCAAAGGAACTGCTGGAACAGGCGGTAGAGCGTCACGTCGCCTACGTCCCCGGCACGCACTTCTTCTGCGACGGCGGACACGAGAATACGCTGCGCCTGAACTTCTCCAACTCCAGCATCGCGCAAATTCACGAGGGCATGAGCACCCTGCGGGAGATTTTCGCGCAGGCGCTGGCGAAATGACACTGTTTCCCCTACTACTTAATATATAGGAGGTTCCCCATGCACATTCTTGACGTTTTGAAAGAGCGCGGCTTCATCGCCCAGACCACCTTTGAGGACGAACTGTACAAGCAGCTCGAAGAACCGACCACCTTCTACGTCGGCTTCGATCCGACCGCTGATTCCCTCCACATCGGGCATTACATCCCGATTATGGCGATGGCGCACATGCAGCGCGCGGGACATCGTCCGATTGCGCTGATGGGCGGCGGCACGGCGATGATCGGCGATCCTTCCGGCAAGACCGACATGCGCAAGATGATGACCGTCGAGACGATTGACCACAACGTCGAGTGCATCAAGCAGCAGATGAGCCGTTTCCTTGATTTCTCCGACGACAAGGCAATTATCGTCAACAACGCGGACTGGCTGCGCAACCTGAACTTCATCGAATTCATGCGCGACATCGGCGCGATGTTCTCCGTCAACAAGATGCTGACTGCTGACTGCTACAAGACGCGCATGGCGACCGACAACGGTCTGTCCTTCCTCGAATTCACCTACATGCTCATGCAGTCCTACGACTTCCTGGAGCTGTTCCACCGCTACGGCTGCCGGCTGGAAATGGGCGGCAACGACCAGTGGAGCAACATGCTTGGCGGCGCGGACCTGGTTCGCCGCAAGGACAGTGAAAAGGCGTTCGCCTGCACGTTCCAGCTGCTGCTGACCCACGACGGCAAGAAGATGGGCAAGACCGAGAAGGGCGCGCTGTGGCTTGACCCGAACAAGACCTCCCCGTTCGACTTCTACCAGTACTGGCGCAACGTTGATGACGCGGACGTGGAAAAGTGCCTTGGCTTGCTGACCTTCCTGCCGATGGACGAAGTGCGCCGTCTGGGCGCGCTGCAAGGCAGCGAAATCAACGAGGCGAAGAAGGTGCTGGCATTCGAGGTGACGAAGCTGGTGCACGGCGAAGAAGAGGCGCAGAAGGCCGCCGATGCCGCTGCCGCACTGTTCGCGGGCGGTGCGTCTGCCGCGAATGTCCCCTCCTTCACGCTGACGCGGGACGAATTCGCCGCCGACAGCCGCGTGACGACCATGCTGGTCAAGTCCGGGCTGTGCAAGAGCCAGAGCGACGCGCGCAATCAGGTGAAGGCGGGTGCGGTACTGGTGGCGGACAAGAAGGTGGATGACCTGAACGCCACGCTGGCGGAAAGCGACGTCCCCGCAGATGGTCTGCTGATTCAGAAAGGCAAGAAGAACTTCCGCCGCCTGTTCCTCGCATGAGTGCCATGAACCCCTATCGGACGCTCCGGCAGTTCGCCAGCGACGAGTTCATCATCAACAAAAGCCGCTTCATTGGCTATGCCGCGCCGTGCGAAACGGAGGCGGAGGCGCTTGCTTTCCTGCAATCCATCCGCACAAAGCACAAGGACGCCACGCACAACTGTTATGCCTACATCATCGGGCAGAACGCGGGCATCATGCGCTATTCAGACGACGGCGAGCCGGGCGGCACGGCAGGGCTGCCGATGATGGAGGTATTGAAGCATCAGGGCGTAGTCAACTGCTGCTGCGTGGTCACGCGCTATTTCGGCGGCGTGCTGCTGGGCGCGGGCGGGCTGGTGCGCGCGTACACGCAGGGGGCGGTCATCGCGCTCAAGGCGGCGCAAGTCGTCGAGATGCTGCCCTCGTGCCAGTACCTGTGCGAAGTCGCCTATCCGCTGTGGGACAAGGTGCAGTACGCGCTGAAAAGCCTGCCCGCGCAATTGCTGAGCAGTGAGTTCACGACCGCCGTCGGCTTCACGCTGCTGATTCGCCAGACGGACGTGCAATCTGTCCTGGACACGCTGACCCGCGTCACCGACGGGCGCATTGAGACGCTGCTGGAGGAAGAATCCTACCGTGCGTGGGACAGCGAAAGCAAATAACCGATTTTACCCGGAAATCGTTCTGATTCAGAACAGTTTTCGGGTTTTTGCTTGACCTTTTTCAGCATTCCTGCTATGATGTTTTCATAAATACTGGGACAAGGAGAAAGGCATATGACAAGGAAGCGTCCCGCGCAGGAGCTTCAGAAGGATGTGCTGGTTCGCGCAAGCGACATGGGGCAAGGGCGCTCGGATTATGAGGCGTTCCACACGCTGTCGCCCTCCATCCACCTGCGCGAAATCCACACGCATGATTTCTTTGAGCTGTATATTCACCTAAACGGCTTTCCCCGCCTGTATGTGGACAACAAAATCGTCACGCTCCAGCGCGGCAGCCTGATGATTTTCCCGCCATTCGTCATGCACGGCATAATCTCGCAGGACGCCATCCGCAACTACGAGCGAGTGGTGCTGTTCATCTCCTCCGGGATGCTGCACCAGCTGGGGCAGGGACTTCTGCCGCTGGAGCAGCGCCTTTTGGACTGCACGCGCCGCACCGGGTATCATTATCAGCTGGATGAAGCGGCGCTTTCGCTGTGTACATCATGCATTGACCGCGTGGCGCGGAACACGGGCGACGGGCGCCCCGAATCGCGCTTGGCGGATTATGCCGCGATGACCGAGTTTCTGCTGCAAATCCTCCGCGTGACGCAGGAAGCACCGACGCCGCAGAGTACCCAGCCCTCGCCGGACACCATGCAGCGCGTAATGGCGTACATCAACGAGCATTACGCCCAGCCGCTGACGCTGGAGGAAATTGCGGACGCGTTCTTCATCAGCAAATCGTACCTGTCACACGAGTTTGTCCGCTACACGAACACGTCGGTGTACGAGTACATCCAGTTCCGGCGCATCTGCGGCGCGAAGCTGCTGATTGCCTCCGGCGTATCGCTGACGGAAGCTGCGTTTCAGAGCGGGTTCAATTCGTATTCTTCGTTTCTGCGCACTTTTCGCAAAACAGCAGGCATTTCGCCGACGGATTTCCAGCGAAATCTTGGCAAATAGCTTTTGCATTGTCGAATGCGGATAATTTTTTCCCAGATACATCTGCACGATTTGCATAGTAGCGTGGACAATTTGCATAGACGCGCCGCCCTTTCTCCGCTATAATGAGGGTAACTTCCGGATGAGGCAATGCAGCCGCCTCCTCCCGGACAATGTGTAAAGGTTCGGCTGAAAGAAAAAAGGAGGATCTCTATGAAACGTTTTTTCCCGTTGCTGCTCGCTGCCATCATCGGGCTGCTGCCGCTGATGAGCGCCTGCGCTGAAGCGCCGCTGGATGGGTATCCCGGCATTGATGAGCTGCCCGCCATCGACACAATCAACAATCCGTTTGAGTTTTTCGACGTGAAGAATGACCCGAACGGCGACGGCATTGTGACCGACATCACCGAATGGGAAGCGCGCCGCACCGAAATCCGCGATTTGATCCAGCACTACTGGCTGGGCTACCGCTGGGAAACCGCGGCGGAGGACGTGTCTGGCAAGTACGAGATTGTCTACGAGGACAACACTGCGTCCTACGGCGGCTTCTATGGAATTTGGGGCGCTTGCGTCTTCAACCTCGGCGACGAGTTCCGCAAGTTGTCCGCTGCGCTGCTGGAAGGTGAAGTGACGGTGGGCGACAAGACGTTCGGCCCGGCATCCACCAAGGCGGAAGCCAAGCAGCTTGCCATCGAAGCGTGGAACGCGGGCTACTCCGTCCACTACATCGGCGAACCGCCGTGGGGCACGGAAGGCGACGCGGTGTTCGTGAACACCACCGGCGCGATTACCGAGGAAACCATCCCCGCCCGTGTGCGCCCCGTGTATCAGGCGGTCATTACCATCACGAATCCGGAAACGGGCGCAAAGGCGAGCTTCGCTGCGAAGCTGAATGTGCCCACGGATGCGCAGATTCTGGCGGCTTGGGGCGAAGAGAAGGAGCAAGTGCCGTTCGTGATTGATATCGGCGGTACCTCCGCATTCTCTGCTGCGAACCTGAACGGACAGGGCTACGGTCTGGTGACGTTCAAAGCCACTGCCATTTACCCCGATGACTCCAATGTGGATGACGGCATTGACCGTGCTGGCGTGTACACCACGCTCTACCCCTACGACGCGAACGACTACAAGCACGCATCCGGCGCGCTGATGGCGTGGAGCTGGGCGGCCAGTCAGATTGTGACCGCCTTGGAAAACCAGGCAGAGGGCACGAGCCTGACGCTGGGCGAGCTGGTTCGCCTTGACCCGGCTAAGACCGTCATCACGGGTCATTCCCGCTACGGCAAGGCCGCCATGTTCACCGCGGCGTTTGACGACCGCATCAGCATCTGCGTGCCGAGCGAATGCGGCGGTTCGGGCATCCAGAGCTACCGCTACAAGGTGGAAGGCAAGATTTTCAACTTCAACACCTCCGCCTACGCCAAGGCTGACCGTGTCTACGGCAAGACCGAAGTGCCGACCGTGTCCTACGGCAAGGGCAACAGCTGGTTCCCGGAGACGGCTGCTATGTTCGTCGCCCGCGATAACCAGATTCCGTTTGACCCGGTGGAAATCATCGCGCTGGTTGCGCCGCGCCCCTTCTTCACCGTGTCAGGCATTGACACCCACTGGCTGGGCAATGAAGGCGCTGTCGCCAGCATGGTTGCAGCAGAAGAGGTTTACGATTTCGTCGGCGCAACGGAAATCGAGAAAAACAACATTGCTGTTCGTGCCCGCCAGAGTGACCACGTCTTCTACCCGCGTGACTTCTGCTTTGCGCTGGCGATTATGGATCGCGAATTCAAGCAGACGGACGACAAGCTGCTGCATGTGAAGGATCTGTTCCCGGAAGGCACTGGCATTTCCGGCATGTCCTACCCGGCGGCGGATTACGCAACCATCAGCGAACTGAACGACTACCCGTTTGACATCAATTCTTCCTACATCCCGTGGTCTGCCGAAAGCAAGTACACGCTGTGGACGGCGCAGGAAACCTTCCTGACGAATCACAATGTTACCATTACCGCGCATTCCGACGCGCCCGACGTGGTGCTGGTGCTGCCGGACGGCAGGGAAGTCGCCGCCGCTTCGCACGAGGGTGACGTGTTCACCTTCACCTTGACTGCCGAACAGTCCGTCTACGGGCGCTACGAGCTGCGCACCGTCGGCACCGACAAGGCGGCGCACAGCGTCTACTTCTCCGCTGTTTCGCTGGCGGATGCGCTCCGTCACGGCACGACGAAGGGCGACGAGGGCGAAGAGAACCGCGTGCTGGGCTTCGCGTCCCGTCTGGCGAACACGAAGGAGAATCCCCCGCTGGTCTACATCGGCAGCGAAACCGAACCCGCTTCCATGATTTTCACACCCGAACGTGTGGTGCCGGAAGACACGAGCCTGCTGGAATACGGCATTTTGTTCCACGACGCGCTGTTTATCCGCATTGCAAACGCTGGCTGGGACGCTTCGCAGACCTTCAAGGTGAAGAACTTGCGGTTTGTCTCCATGCCGGAATACACCTTCGAGTTCTCGATGGCGGACATTGCCGCTTCCGCTGAAAACAACGGCAAGCAGGATGCTGCGCTGTTCACCAAGCCGATTTCTTGGAACGCTGAGCGCTACAACAACGGTTTCTCGCAGGTGTGGCCCGCGATTCCGGATACGCTGGAAGAGCGGCAGGCGCTTGAACGCGGCGAAACCATCACCCGCCCCGAAGCGCCCGAAAAGACCGTGACCGCCTTTGACGCGACCGTCTCCGGCGAAGCGGCACTGTCGGACACCGCGCTGACCATCACGCTGACCTTCTCCGAAGCGCTGCGCACGGGTGAATACGCTGTCGGCATGGACATTGCCGAAGCGTGGGAAACCGCGTGGAATGCGGACGGCACGCAGATGACGCTGACCGTCCCCGCGGACGCGCTGAATGGACAGCACACCGTGAACCTCATCATCTTCCGCCTGATGGATACCGATGGCAACCTCATCGGCGGTCCGGTGGAACTGCATTTGGACTTCTAATCTTCGAATCCCCTGCCCGTGGCGACGTAAAATCGTCACGGGCTTTTTTTGTTCCCGGCAAACTTCATTTTCGCTTCCTCGTAACTTCACATTGGATTCATCCAATTGTGGCATAATCGCTTCCGGAACATTCATGAGCTGGAAGGAGTCAAAGGAACTATGAAGAAGACCGGGAAAATCATTGCCATCATCGTCGTGCTTGCGCTCGTTGCGGGCGGCGTTTTCCTTTTTGCGGGCAGACGGAAAAACACAGCTTACAGCGAGGAAATCGCCCGCACGCAGGACATCAGCACCTACTACACCTTTTCCGGCAACCTGTCGACAAAGGACAGCCAAATCGTCACCTCCACCGCAAAAACAACCGTCAAAGAGTGCCTGTTCTCCGAGGGCGACGAGGTGAAGAAAAACGACATTATCCTCAAATTTTCAAGCGGCAGCACGGCCCGCGCGCCGATGGACGGAACGCTCTCGAACCTCTACGTCGAGGAAGGCGACGAGGTGACCATGGGGCAGCAGCTGCTGCGTGTCGCAGATTACAGCAATCCGCAGATTCTGTTCAACGTGGATGAATACGACCGTCCGGCGCTCTCCGTCGGGCAGGCGGCGGATGTGACCGTGCTGTCCACTGGCAAGGTGCTCACCGGCACCATCACCCGCATTGCGCAGGAAGCGACCGTATCCGGCGACTTGGCGTACTACGAGGTGACAATGACCGTGCCGCAGGACGGAACGCTCGCCATGGGCTTGAGCTGCGAAATCCGCGTGCTGTACCAGAGCGTGAAGAACGTTACGACCGTGTCGATTGACGCGATTCAGTATGATTCGGACGGCAAGCCGTTCGTCTACTGCTACGACCGCAAGGACGATATTGTACAGCAGCGCGTGACACTGGGCATCAACAACGGCTCGATTGTCGAAATCGTCGACGGCATCCGCACGGGCGAAGCGGTGCTGATTCCCGTGAAGAACACAATGAAAATGCCCATGATGCATTATTGACGGAAAGGGGCATTCACCATGGCGGAAAATATTCTGACGATGGAGAATATCGTCAAAACATACAAAATGGGCGATGAACAGCAGACGGTTTTGAAGGGCATTGACCTGCAAGTGGACAAGGGCGAATTTGTCGCCATTCTTGGCCCCAGCGGGTCGGGCAAATCAACGCTGATGAACATCATTGGCTGTCTGGACACGGCAACATCCGGCACATACCACTTGCATGGGCGGGACGTATCCGCGCTGAGCGAATCGGAGCTGGCGCGCGTACGGTCGAAGGAAATCGGGTTCATCTTCCAGTCGTTCCAGCTGCTTCAGCGTCAGGACGCGCTGCAAAACGTGGAGCTTCCGCTGATTTACGCGGGTATGAGCGGCCACGAGCGCGCCGCGCGGGCGCAGCAAATGTTGGAGCGCGTCGGTTTGAAGGACAAGATGCACCACTTCCCGAACCAGCTTTCCGGCGGACAGCAGCAGCGCGTGGCGATTGCCCGCGCGCTGGCGACGAATCCGGAAATCATTTACTTCGATGAGCCGACATCCGCACTGGATCCGGAGTTAATCGGGGAGGTGCTGAACGTGATGCGCCAATTAGCCGAAGAGGGCATGACGATGCTGGTCGTGACGCACGAGATGAACTTCGCGCGGCATGTGTCGAATCGCGTTGTGTTCATGGAGGGCGGCAGAATCATCGAGCAGAACAGCGCACAGGAGTTTTTCGCGCATCCGAAGGAAACACGGACGCAGGAGTTCCTCGCGAAAATCAACCAACGCTGAAAATCCGGCATTGCTGGTTTTCATAAATGCAATTGGAAGGAGCATTCAAAATGAAGAAGTTTGTCAGTCTCTTGCTGGCGCTGATGATGGCGCTGGGCATGACCGCTCTGGCGGAGGAAAGCAAGGATCAGCTGGCGCGCATTCAGGAAAAGGGCGAAATCGTCATTGCGACGGAGGGTACTTGGGCGCCTTGGACGTACACGGATGAAAACGGCAATCTGGTCGGCTTTGATGTGGAAATTGCGACGGCGATTGCAGAGAAGCTGGGCGTGAAGGCGACGTTCGTGACCGTGGAGTGGGACGGCATCCTCGCCGGCATTGACTCCGGCCGCTACGACATTGCCGCCAACGGCATTGATGTGACCGAACAGCGCTCGGAAAAGTACAACTTCAGCACTCCCTATGCCTTCAACCGCACGGCGCTGGTCGTCCGGGGCGACAACGAGGACATCAAGTCCTTTGAAGACTTGAAGGGCAAGAAGACCACGAACTCCATCGCCAGCACCTACATGATTCTGGCGGAGGAGTTCGGCGCAGAGGTGGTTGGCGTGGATACGCTTGACCAGACGATTATGCAGGTGCTGACGGGCCGCGCGGACGCGACGCTGAACAGCGAAGTGTCCATTGCGGACTACATGCAGAAGCGCCCGGACGCGGACATCAAGATTGTCGCCCTGACGGAGGAAGCGAACCTTGTGGCGATTCCGACCCGCAAGACGGACGACAGCGCGAGCCTGCTGGAAGCCATCAATCAGGCGATTGCTGAGCTGCGCGAAGAAGGCAAGCTGAGCGAGATTTCCATGAAGTACTTCGGGCGCGACATCACGGCGGAAACCGTGGGAGAAGCGGCGGAGTAATACTATTTCCAGATTCAACTGCGCCGTCTGCTTGCGCCTTTTCCCTTCTGGCGCATTCTTATCTGGAAATAGTATAAGCGAAAAAATCCCATACAAAACGGAGGTCGTCCCGGTGAGGCGGCCTCCTTGCATTTTCAGGGGATGATTCTTTTTCAATTAGGGCAATCCCGCACAAAGAAAGAACAGCCAAAATGTCGGGAAAGAGGTATAATAAAGAGGTGAAGAAGCAATTGACGATGAGCCTGATCAGCGACGAGTTGGGGCAGGCAGCACTGTCTTTGATGGTGAGAGCAAGGTAAAAGACGTGTTTTCCGATGTGATCATTCAGAAGCTTTTACGAGACAGAGAGAAAAAAACATCTTCACAAACGTGAAGCAATTCTGTATAATGAACATAGCATTCCGCAGAATCAGGTTTGTCTGGATTGTGCGGTGAAACATACAGAAGCCCCGGAATCGTCAGCGGGTGACGAATGCTGAAGAACTGAGCTTGTTCGCTGGCATCGTGAAGCACATGCATAGAAGAAAGGAGAGCCAGCCATGGAGCTGTTTTCCACGAATAAACTGTTCAATGAGAAGAAATACGAGGAGATTCTTGCCCTTTGGCAGAACGACGAGTCCAGAAACAGGATGACTGACTGGAATAAATGGTACGTCCTCCTCAGCCTCAACAAGCAGAAACGGTATCAGGAGACGCTGGATGCATACAAGCTGCTGCGAGCGAAAAGGGACGAGTCGACAGAAACCGAACTATGGCAGCGCATCGAGGATACTGTGTGCTGGGCGCTGTACTATGCCCATGTCAAAACCTTCGACTTCCGGCAGGGGGACAGCAGCAAACTACTCAAACAGGTGGATTATATCCTCACTCATTCCTCAGACGGGACTTTTTCCGCGAAGGGGAAAGCCGCCCTGTTTGTCGTGGATGCCGCAGAAGAAGGGAAACTGGCTCTCGAAAATGCGAGTGAACTGATTATCCGATATCTGGACGCGGTGAACCCTTCCACGCTGGGGAGAGAAGAGTTTGAGTACATAGATCAGCAGGGAAACCGACGTGCCAAGGCTCCGGATCGGGAAATCTGGTATGCCGCCCGAGCCAAAGCATTACTGAAACTGCAGCGCTATGGGGAGTGCATGGCCTGCTGTGATGAGGCCCTGCGGGAGCTCAGGGGATTCCACTACAGCAATGATAGCTGGCTTCGATACCGCAAAGCAAAATGCCTGCTGGCGCTTGGAAAACCAGACGATGCGAAGCGGTGCATCAGCGAGGCGCAGGCGCGAGGAGCGCATCACTGGTGCCTGTCTCAGGTGCTGTTTGAAATTGAACGAAATGGCGGAGAGCATCAAGCGGCACTGGCTTTGGGTGCCGAATGCGCACTTGCGGATCCAAGCCATGAAATGCGGGTCAGCTTTTATGAGGACTTCGCGGATTATCTTGAGCAGTCGGGCCTCACCCATGAGGCGGCGCTCCACCGGCGGCTGGTCATTCTGATCCGTCAGGAAAACAACTGGGGTCTGAAGCAAAAGCATCTCGGCTGGACGAATCTTGATGATGTGAGTGCGATGGATAAAGCGGAGATCCTAAAAACGCTGAAGCCGCTCTGGAAGGAATGGCGGTCGGCGGCGAAAAGCTATCTTACTGGTGTGGTGATTAGAGTCCTTCCCGAGGGCGGCTCGGGCTTTATCCAGGACGAGATGGGCGGACAATACTATTTCAACGCCAAAGATTACACGCACGGGAAACAAAAACCCATTGTTGACCAGCGCGTTCGCTTCACGCTGGTGGATAAGCTTGACCTGAAGAAGAATGAAGTCAAAAAGAACGCTGTGGATATCAGTATCATATAAGCAGGGATGTGGTTCGTGATGTCGAAGAAATGTTCGGATCAGTTCTATTATGCCGTTCGAATCGGCAGGAAACCGGGTATTTACCGGGGTTGGTACGGCGAATACGGCGCTAAAAAACAAATTACAGGCATACGGAATTACGATTATTCGACCGGTTATCTGAAAACGTCCAGTTGGGAAGATGCCGACGTTTATATGCGGGCACATGAGCTGTTTTCCGTGGAATCTGATTTTACCATCAAAAAAGCGACTCCCTTCAACGAAGATATGTCAGTGGTCCATGGGGTGACACACGTTGCCGCGAAGGAGACGCCAGCGCAGCCGCCTGCAGCGCCAGTGACGGAAAACGCCTTTTTTCCTCCATCTGCTCCCTCTGTGCCCTATCATCGGGACGAAAAACTGGAATCCTTCCTTCATGCGTATTACCCGGACAGGCGCTTTACCGACGATCAGAAAGCGGCCATTCAGGCGCTTTCAGGGGCGCATCTGCTCTATGCCATCCCCGGCAGCGGCAAGACAGCCGTTCTGACCGCGCGTGCCGGCTGGATGATTCACTGCGGGATTCCTGCGGAAAACATCCTGATCATGACCTTTGGCAAGAAAGCTGCCGAACACATGGCGGATGTGTTTCGGGAGCGATTCCCGTCCTTTTCGGTGCCGTTCTTTTGCACCATCCACAGTTTTAGCTATCGGATAATCCGGCAGGCGGAGGCAGAGGGCCTGATCAAGAAGTATAGGCTGATTGTCGACGAGGAAGATGACCCGGTGCCTGAGGCGATGGACAGTGAGGCTGTCAACGCGTGGATCGTGGATGAATCCCCGGATGAAGTGCCTTCCGGCAGAACAAAGCGGGAGGACAAGAAAAAGGGAAACCGGTACGCAAATCCGCGCAGTCCAATCTACCGGCTTGAAAAGATTCTGACGAGGCTTGAATACTGCAAAAAACAGTCCGAAGCCCGGACTTTCGCCGAGCAGGAGCTACTGTCATCGGCTGCCTGAAGAACCGGAGGATGACGGATGAGGAAATCAGGCGGCTTTCACCTATAGACATGGGAGCGGACGAGCCGGTCAGCATTTGGTCGGTATACGAAGCTTATCAAAAGGAACTGACGGAACATCAGCCGCCCGAGATGGATTTTGACGATATGCTGATTCACGCGCTGGAAGTGCTGGATAATCCCAACATGCAGGCTTTCTGGCAGCGGAAGTATCCGTATGTCTGCGTGGACGAGGCACAGGACACCTCTCGGCTTCAGCACGCGATTGTTCAAAAGCTTCACCGGACTGGGGACAGCCTGTTCATGGTGGGAGACGACGACCAGAGCATTTACGCTTTCCGAGGCGCGATGCCGGAAGACATGCTGACCTTTGATCGGCGCTATGAGGATGCCGCTGTCCACCGGATGGGGGTGAATTTCCGCAGTGATCAGCAAATCGTTCTTTCCGGCGATGGCTTGATCCAGCGCAATGAGGAGCGTGCAAAAAAAACAATGGAAGCATTCTCGAAACAGCCTGGAGAGATTCGAATCATCGACATCTCCGCTGCGAGGCAGGGGCAGTTCCTCTTGGATCAGGCACGCCGGTTCTGCAAGAAACAAGAAGGGGAGGAGAATAGCCTTGCCATCCTGTACCGAAACAACGTTTCCGCCTTACTGCCACTGGCTTACTTTTTCAAAAACGACGTTCCCTTCGTCGGCAATAAGGTGTTCGATGTTTTGACCCTTCTGTACAGCCGGACTGCCATCAATATTTTGGCGTTTCTCCGCTTTGTTCTGGAGCCAGACAGCTTGCAAGCGTACAGTAGCGCATATCCAGTATGGAACCACTATCACGGGTTGTTTCTGAACAGAAAAACCGCAGTCGAGAATCTGCGGAAACAGATGGGTGAAGAAAAATCAGGCGGACCCACACTCCCTAAGCTTAAGGCTCTCCTTCGCTCTTTCGGCGAAGTGGATAAATATGGACAATTCTTCAAAGAATCCAAGCGGAGGACAAACCGGATTTTGCCATCATGGCGATGTTGAAGGAGTTGGAATACAACCAAAATGGCTCCATGAAGCAGAAAAACGTGCAGCTTCTTGTCATGGCGCTGATTCAAATCGCTTCCTTGTACGACAGCATATCTTCTTTTGTGGACGCGATGCTTGCCTTGCGGGCAAAGCGAAAATGGGACGAGCATAACGCTGACAAGCAGCCTGTTGTTACGCTGTCTACCATGCATTCCGCCAAGGGACAGGAATACGACCATGTGATTATTATCGACGCTGTGAAAGACCTGATGCCGGGAGATCCCAGCAAACCGCTGCCTTTCTGGCATGCCTTCTGGCAAGATCATGAGGAAGAAGAACGCAGACTTTTCTATGTGGCAGTCACGCGTGCCCGGCATGATCTGCGAATCGTGGTAAATGGATTGAACAGCAACGGCCAACAGGCACCCAGTCCCTTCATTCATGAGATGCTGCGGGACAACCCGAATATCCAAGTGGAAAACCTGACTGCGTATGCCGCGCATGACGCGCTTGAGGAGCAGATCGAGGAAGCAATGGGCATTCCGTACTTTGCCGTTCGGAGAGGAAAAACGCCAGGTATCCACAGGGAATATGAGAAGGCAGGCGTCGAAGGGTATTCCTGCCCTGTATACCGCAAATGCACGACAGAGCGGGAAGCGCAACGGTTTCTGAACAAAGCAGTGTCATGTCCGGTTCCGGAAACAGAGACAGCGCCGGATCTGCCGCTGCCTGTGGAAAAGGCACTGCTGCGGCTGTTTTCTGTACAGCAGCTCAAAGAGCTGGATGCAAACAGGTTGAAAAAAATCCGCCCCAAAACAGGCTACCTGTTCTCCAAAGAGGCGATTGCGGCGAAAGCAGTGGACTACGCTGCCTGTGCGCCAGAGTATGCACTGATATATCTCCCGGTGAATCTGCACAAAGTACGGCAGCCACTGATAGAACTCCTGCGCGACGAGATGCTTCCTTTGTTGGATGAATTCAAATACCCCGATGGTGCGCATCCTATCCGGATTCTTGAGATGGGTGCCGGCCCGGGTACAGCCACCATAGGTCTGCTATCTTTCTATGCGAAGATCGCAGAAGAAAACCCGTCACTGGAGATCCATCTGGAATACCTGCCGGTAGAGTACGAACGGGCATTCCGACCGATTTTTGAAGCGCTGACCGCCGCAATGCTTTCCGCACTGCCTGCCAATCTCCATATATGCATGAAACCGATGCAGATCAGCGATGCTTTTGCATTCCTCCATACTTGCCAGGCGGACAGCTTTGATCTCATCATGGAGAGCAATATGCTCAACCATAACGAGCATGTGGAGAGCAGACTTTTGAACGGGCTGCTCCATGACATGAACCGCACGCTGGTATACAGCGGTAAAGTCATTGCAATTGAGCCTGCGGATAAGGAGACGGCTGCTTTCCTCGTCCAGTTGGCCGGTCTGGCTAAAGAAAGCTGTGGATTTAGCGTGATGGGACCTAAGGACGCCGCGTGCGACGTATCCGGCATTAGACTTTATCAGGAAGCGGTCGCCTGTGGGCTTCGCCATCCCCTGGAAAAGGATTGCCACTACTTCCACTATACTGTTCTGACCAAGAAGCAGGAGGTATCCCCATGATCCTCAGCGTAAGCCGCCGCACCGATATTCCGGCTTTCTACATGCCCTGGTTCATGAACCGGCTGCGAGAAGGCTATGTCATGGTGCGCAACCCAATGAATTACCATCAGGTAAGCCGCGTGTCCCTGTCACCGGAGGTCATCGACTGCATCGTGTTCTGGACAAAGAACACCATGCCCCTGATGCCGCATCTCGGGGAAATTGCATTGCAGTATCCATTCTACATTCAATATACCCTGAATCCATATGGCAGGGATCTGGAACCGGGGCTGCCGCCGCTGGCACAGCGGCTGGCGAGTGCCTGCGCCATCGCGGAACAGTTTGGCTCAAAGCATGTGGTGTGGCGGTACGATCCCATTATGCTGACGGAGCAATATACAGCGGACTGGCACATCGAACAGTTCGCCGCCATGGCAGATGCCCTGAAAGGCTCCGCCCGTGACTGCGTGTTCAGCTTCGTCGACCTGTATGACAAGGTGCAGGCCAATCTCCGGGGGCTGGGCGTCCGGATTTGCTCGGACGGGGAGATGGATCGGATTGCGGCCGCTTTCGCTGCCATCGCGCGCGAGAATGGCTTCCGCCTGCGCACCTGTGCGGAGAAGGTGGATCTGCAGCGGTATGGCATCGCCCACGGCTGCTGCGTGGACGGGGATTTGATCGCGGAACTGACCGGCTGGACGATGGCAGCGAAGAAGGACCCGAACCAGCGCCCGGAATGCGGCTGCCTGGAGAGCATTGACATCGGCCAGTACAACACCTGCCGGCATGGATGCCGCTACTGCTATGCCACCTTCAATGCAAAGACCGTCGAAAACCTCTCTGCTCGGCACGACCCGGCTTCTCCTTTCCTGATCGGTCAGGCTGAGCCGGACGACAAAGTCACCGAACGAAAAATGAAATCACGAAAAAAGGCGCCATCCGGACAAATCAGCTTCTTCTGATTGTCCGAAGGGTGTCCTCCGTTGGATTGGCGGGAATGGACAGTCTGCTGTCACAACTGACAGCAAAAAATGCGAAAGAAACCGTAATATCAGGGAAAAACGCACCATAGAGATGCTTAATGCGGTCTCAAAGCAGCTCGTCGCGCTCCGCAGTTCAGCAAGCGATAATCGACTGCTC
>ENA-ORCM01001041-ORCM01001041.1-human-gut-metagenome-genome-assembly--contig:-NODE-1041-length-24647-cov-5.647253_pt1 | contig 24647 bp, 20 predicted proteins | sample MGYA00242906_ERZ507928 | MGnify/ENA primary metagenome ERZ507928 (study PRJEB26167, sample SAMN06115497) | human gut metagenome | host: Homo sapiens | place: China:Shanxi | collected 2015-05-07...
TGCGCTTTTGGCTTAGCATCTGCCGCACCTCGCTCGCCGTATCGGCACTTAGAATTATGCGGTATTGCCTTAAAAATCCGGCCGCTGCCTGAGGTAAAAACAGGACGCGAGGGCACACAAACCCCGAAGCGCGATGCGGGTCGCCGCAAGAGGATACCGCAAAGAGGGCAACTCACGCACAACTTTATGAAACACTGCCGCCAAGAACGGCTCCAAAAATGTTAAACAATTTGTTTTTCAAAAAGGAGGAAAACAATGAAAAAGACACTTGCACTTGGTATGGCTGCTGCCATGACCGCAACCCTGCTCGCCGGATGCGGCGGGTCCTCTAGCTCTGCTGCTTCCTCTGCCGCTGCTTCTACAGCCGAAAGCACCGCTTCCTCTACTGCGGCTGCTTCCACTGCGGAGAGCACGGGCAGCTACACTGATTATTCTGCGGGCTTCCCGGAGAATGTCACCATCCAGATCCCGGTTTATGACCGCGGCTTTGAAAACTGGAACCCCACAGACAACTACTACACCCGCTGGATCCAGTCCGAGTTCGGCGATAAGTATAACGTTACCGTCAAATACGTTGCCATCGCCCGCTCCAATGAGGTGCAGGACTTTAACCAGATGATTGCCGCCGGCAACGCCCCCACCATTATCTTCCATTATGATATGCCTGTTGCTGTCAACTACTGGTCCGAAGGTGCTGAGCAGCCCATCGATCTGGATGAAGTTGCCTACTATGCCCCTACCTATTGGGATAACATGAAGGACACCATCGAGACCTACGGCAAGCTGGACGGTGAAAATGCTTTCATCTTCGCAGAGCGCGACCCCATCTACTACAACTGGGTCACGCTGATTCGTAAGGACTGGCTGGATCAGGTCGGGCTGGATGTGCCCACCTCCAACGAGGAACTCAAGACCGCCATGCAGGCCTTCAAGGACGCGGGTCTTGGTGTTGAGAACGCTCCGCTGATCACCAAGAGCTTCACCTACTTCTACAACTGGATCCCCGAGGGCACCAGCGATGACGAGCTGGCCCAGTACCTGGATTTGAACGTTGCACCGTTTACTTGGACCGCCACCAAGAATTACCTGCAGGATATGAACGAGAAGTACAACGCAGGCATCGTTGATCCGGAGTTTTACCTGACCACCGATGACACGCTGGCCAAGGGCAAGTTTGTCTCCGGTCAGTGCGCTACGTACAGCTTCTATATGTCCAGCGGCACCGACGTGTTCAGCAGCCTGCTGGCCAACGACCCCAACGCCGAAGTAGCCGTTATGGGTTCTACCGCTTCCGGCACGGTTGCCGACGGCTTCACCGCACACTACTATGAGTATCCCAGCTACGGCATGATTATGGGCATCAACGCCAACGCCACCGCTGAGGAGCGCGCCGCCACATATATGTTCCTTGACTGGATGAGCCAGCCCGATAACCTGAAGTACCTCCAGTACGGCGAAGAGGGCAAGACCTATAACGTCGTGGACGGCATCAATGTTTACAACACCGACTACACCGGTGACGACAAGCTGAGCAACAATAATAACAAGGACTACTGGTGCCTCGTTCAGGAGGTCCAGCACTACGGCGACGAGGCCGCTGACCTGCAGGCCAACAAGACAACCCTGGCTCCCGCCGGTTATGATTGGGTTGTCCAAGATGCTTACGACCTGCAAAAGAAGGGCGAGAGCGGCGGTATCATCACCCCGATCTTCTCCAAGGCAGTTCAAGCTACCACCGAATACAGCGCTGACCTGAACAGCCTGTGGCAGGAAGCCTATGTTGACTGCGTTACCTGCAGCCCCGACGAGTTTGAGTCCAAGTATAAGGAGTACTGCCAGGAGTATCTGGATGCCGGTTATCAGGAAATCCTCGATGAAAAGGCAAGCCTGATTGCTGATGGCAATGTCCTGGTTGTCAAGTAAAAAAATTTAAAATCGCGTATACATCATGCGCTGTTGGGGCCGCTGCCGGGCAGCGGCCCCAATTTTTATGCAAAACAACCGTTGCAAGGGACGGTGCCTGCACCGTCCCGTCAACGCCCACGGAAAGTATATACCATTTGTTGAATGTACAAAGGAGTGTACATAAGATGCAGTTTACATGGAACATCGCGCAAGGCGTATCTTCCTACAACAAACAAACGGGTTTCGGTTTTGTAATCGGTGCGGTGTACAACGCCAATGCGGCGCTGCGCATTCCGGAAACGAACAGCAGCTTTTTGCCGCAGTGGTGGTACGCGGGTACCGCAATTTGTGATGTGACCTGCACGGAATACGGCGTGCAGGCAACTGCCACCGATGCAGTACGGGCAGAGGACCTGGAATGCCGCAGCCTGCCGGTGTGGTTCCGGGTAGATGTTCCTGCAGAGGGTGTTTACCGTACCAAAATTACCGTGACCGGTACAGATGGAGGGGAAGTGCTGGTATTCATCGGCCGCCGCCATCTTGTCTGGCGCGGTACACTGGCAGCAGGGGAGAACAAAACCATAACAGCGTATTGCGATGTGTTTCCCATCGTGCCGCGCGGGCAGGTAGATGCCGTGCCAAGTACCGCTGTGAACGTGACGGTTGTGGGGGGCGCACTGGCGGCGGCAGCGGTGGCCGAAGCCCCGGATGTCCGCCGCATCTGGGTGTGCGGTGATTCAACTGTGACCGATCAGACGGCAAATCTGCCCTATGCACCGGGCACAAGCTATTGCGGCTGGGGGCAGATGCTGCCCGCTTATCTGCCGGATGTCTGCATCACCAACCACGCCCACAGCGGCCTGACCACCGAGAGCTTTACGAGCGAAGGACACTGGGATATTGTCAAACCGCGGCTGCGGGCAGGGGATATCTGCCTCTACCAGTTTGGCCACAATGACCAGAAATTGGCACATTTGCAGGCATACGGCGGCTATACCGACCGCCTGCGTACTTATATAAAGGAAGCTCGCACAGCCGGAGCTGTGCCGGTGCTGGTCACACCGCTGGCGCGCAACAGCTGGAAAGATGCCGCACACTATAACGACTTTTTGGCAGATTTTGCTGATGCAGTGCTGACTTTGGGCAAAGCTGAAAAGGTGATGGTTCTTGACCTGCACACCTGGGCCATGGCGCTGATGCAGCAGGATGGGCTGGAAACGGCTAAGCGGTGGTTTTACCCAGGCGACTATACCCACACCAATGATTTTGGTGCTTATAAGATGGCGGGTTTTGTGGCCCATGCCCTGGGCGATGCGCTGGGGCTGATGGTGACGGATGCCCCGGAGTGGACGCCGACACCGCCGTTTGTACCGCTGGAAGCTCCTGCAGACTGCGCGATTCCTGCGCCGGAAGGCGATCCCTTTGCCGATTACGATGCCACCCGCCCCAACGATACGCTGACTCGTGCCGAAGCGCTGGAACTGGCAATCAAGGCGCTTAAACTGTTTCCCATCAATGTGTACAATGACCTGTACAGCGATATTGTCGGGCATGAAACGTATGCCGGAACCATACAGTGCGCCGCGCAGAATGACTTGATCCCACCGGAATGGATTGCGGATGGCAGCCTTTACCCGAATCAGACAGTAACAGCGGCTGACTTTTTGGCTGTGCTGATTCCCGGTGCTGCAGGCCGCCGCCCGCTGGCGGATGCCGTGCCTGTGCCGGACTCTGTGCCCGTTTACGCAAGGCGGGCAGTGGGCCAGGCTGTGGCGGAAGGCCTGATTGCCCCCGAAGCCCTGACAAAACCGCTGAACCGCAGTAACGCTGCAGAAATCTGCCGCCGCCTGCATATTTGAATAAAGGAGTGACTGGAGATGAAATTTGAACATACAAGCGGCGGATTTACGCTGCCGGGTGAATCTGGGCAGGAAAAACTTACGCTGGAACTGGCAAAAAAATGGGGCGCGGATGTGATCCGCGATAGTGATGGCACCCAGCTTTCCGATGAAATTCTCGACGCCGGGTACGATATTTACTCCACCATCTGCATCATCCGTGACCACAATGCCTGGGCAAAGGAACACCCGGAATGTTTACAGCAGTCCTTTTTGAGCACAGAGCCGGTCATTGCTGCCGAAGAGCCGCTGACCGTTAAGCCGATGGCGGGGTTCTTTGATGAGCAGTTCAAGATCAATGACCGCCCCGAAGCCCTGCGTTACTGGCAGGTTTGGGACCGCACGGCCAACAAGCTGCTGCCTGCGGACACATGGCAGTGGGATGCTGCCGCAGGTACAGTGACTGTGGCAAGTCCAGTGCCGTTCCATGCTTACACGGTCAGCTTTTTGGCATGGCGCACCTGGGAAGAGATCAACATGTACAACCATGTTACCAACAGCTGGACCAGTGAGCACCTGCTGCCTGTTGATCCGCGCACCAAGGAAGCTCAGGACTTTTTGTACGACTGGCTGAAAAATTGGTGTGAGACCCACCCCCGGACCAACGTGGTGCGGTTTACCAGTATGTTCTATAACTTCGTCTGGATCTGGGGCAGCGATAAGCGCAACCAGAATCTGTTTACCGACTGGGGCAGCTATGACTTTACCGTATCGGAAAAGGCGCTGGATGATTTTGCGGCCCAGTATGGGTATACCCTGACGGCAGAGGACTTTATCAACAAGGGCAGCCTGCAGGTGACCCACATGCCGCCGACGGCTCACAAGCGGGATTACATGGAGTTTACCCAGCAGTTTGTGGCCGGGTACGGCAAAAAACTGGTGGATTTGGTTCACAGTTACGGCAAGCGTGCCTATGTATTTTATGACGATAGCTGGGTGGGCGTTGAACCTTACGGCCCGCACTTTAAGGAATTCGGCTTTGACGGCGTCATCAAGTGCGTGTTTTCTGGTTATGAAGCCCGGATGTGCGCGGGCGTTGATGCGCCGGTGCATGAGCTGCGGTTCCATCCGTACCTGTTCCCGGTGGGCCTGGGCGGGGCACCGACCTTTGCACCGGGCGGCAACCCCACCCGCGATGCAGCTGAGTATTGGAACCATGTCCGCCGCGCCCTGCTGCGGGCCAAGATCGACCGCATCGGCCTGGGCGGCTACCTGCACCTTTTGAATGACTTCCCGGATTTTGTAGAGTATATCGCGGATATTTCTGACGAGTTCCGCGCTATTAAGGAGTTGCATACCCATGGTGCCGTGGCGACCCTGCCGTTGACGGTGGCGGTTCTGCACAGTTGGGGCAGCCTGCGCCCCTGGACGCTGTCCGGCCATTTCCATGAGACTTATATGCACACCCTTATCCACATCAACGAAGCGCTGGCAGGGCTTCCGGTGAACGTGAAATTCATCAACTTTGACGATGTGAAGAACGGCGTGCCTGACGATGTAGATGTTATCATCAACACAGGCCGCGCGGGCAGCGCATGGAGCGGCGGCGATGCTTGGCAGGATGAAACCCTGGTTGCCGCGCTGAACAAGTGGGTATACAACGGCGGCGTGCTGCTGGGGGTAGAGGAACCGTCCGCAGTAAGCGGTTACGGCGATACCTTCCGCATGGCACGCATCCTGGGCGTGGACGAGGATACCGGTGCCCGTGTCTGCCATGGCCGCTGGCCGGTGCAGGCAGAACCGGTGGATGGATTGATCCCGGACGGTGCAACGCTGAAAACCCACGACCACCTGTACATGACCGACGGCGATACCCGTGTGCTGGCTGAGGTGGACGGCACCCTCGCTATTGCTGCCCATGCGTTCGGCAAGGGCCGCGGTGTGTACATGGCCGGGTTTGAATACAGCCCTGTCAACGCCCGCATGCTGTTGAACCTGCTGCTGTGGGCCAAGGGGCTGCCGCTGAACAGCGATTGGCTGACCACGGACCCCGAAACCGAGGCCGCATGGTTCCCCGCCGACAAAACTCTGGTTGTCATCAATAACAGCACGCAGAAGAAATCTACAGTGGTCAAGACCCCCGATGGCGATATTGCTGTTGAGCTGGATGGGCTGGAAACCAAAATTTTGCCCCAAAACTAAAAACATAACGTCCGGTGCACATTTTGATCAGCACCGGACGTTATGCCAACGGGAACCCCACGGTTCCTTATGCCAGTGGGATGTGCTGCGGCCAATACACTGAAATCGGCCCTTCATTCCCTGTGCCGCTTGCGGGGAAATGCACTGCCCTATGGAGGGGCTATGGTAAATTTATGAGCATTCGTGGACAGGTTCTGCGTTCCAACGTTGATATGACACAAGGGCGGCCCTTGAATGTCATCTTCTCTTTCGCACTGCCGCTGCTGATGGGGAACCTTTTCAACCAGCTGTACAATGTGGTGGATACCGCTATCGTGGGACGGGCACTTGGTGCAGACGCGCTGGCGGCAGTGGGCAGTACAGGCAATATCAATGCCTGCCTGTTTCTGCTGCTGGCTGGGCTTGCAACAGGTGTCAGCGTTATTGTGTCACAATACTGGGGTGCTGAACGGTATGATGAACTGCGCCGCCTGTTGGGAACATTTTTGACGCTGCTTTTAGCGGCATCCGTTGTAATGTCACTGCTGGGGGTGCTGCTGGCTGAGCCAATGCTGCGCCTGCTGCAAGTTCCGGAAAATCTGCTGGATGCCGGTGTGACTTACCTGCGTATTACAGCAGGGCTTTTGCTGGGCAATGCCCTGTATAACGCCGCGGGCGCTGTGCTGCGCAGCACTGGGGATTCCCGCACGCCGTTGGCCGCTATGGTGGTTTCCAGCCTTTGCAACATTGTGTTGGACCTGTGGTTTATCTTGGGGCTGCACATGGGGGTAGCCGGGGCAGCATTGGCAACGGTAGCGGCACAGTTCCTTTCTGCAGGGGTCTGCCTTTGCGAACTATGGCGGCAGAAACAGCCCTTTGCCTTTGCCTCGGTACGGCTCTGTTTTAACAAAGTGGATGCCGCCCTGATTTTGCGTTTTGGCCTGCCTACGGCGCTGCAAAGCTGCATGATAACCCTTGGCGGTATGACCGTGCAGGGAATTGTAAACAGTTTTGGCAGTGTGACCATGGCGGCTTACACCGCTGTGCAGCGGATCGATTCGCTGACGATTCAGGTTGTGGTATCGGTAAGCAATGCACTGGCCATTTACACGGGGCAGAATATGGGAAAACACGATATAGACCGCGTGTGCCAGGGCCTGCGTGATTCGCTGAAAGCGCTTTGCGTGATCTGCCTGGTGTTGGCCGTCGCAGTATTTGCATCGCGCCGGCTGCTGCTGTCGATTTTCCTTGACCCAGCCACCGATGCTGCCAGCATTGCACAAGGGGCGGATTTTCTCAGTGTAATGGGGTTTGCCTATATTATTGCCGCGGTAATGAACAGCTATCTGAACGTGCTGCGCGGTGCAGGGGATGTAAATGTCAGCCTGGTTGCAGGCCTGTTTGAGATGGGGGCCCGGCTGGCGTTTGCCTCTTTGCTGGCGCCGCACCTGGGTGTGTGGGGCATCTGGCTTGCCACCCCGTTAAGCTGGGCTTCCGGCTGTATCATCCCGGTGGTGCGGTATTACAGCAAAGAATGGATGAAGCGAACGTTGATCTGAACCGGTGAAAAATAAAAGAAAGCACGACTCTGCGATAGAAAATCATCATGAGACCGTGCTTTGTCTTGTGCTTATGAATTTTGGGCAAAAGGCTTCAGTGCGCTTTTGCGGTATTGCTGCGGGCTTTGGCCTGTCATGGAAGAAAAGCGGGTGGAAAAATTGCTTTCATCCTCAAAGCCAACCTGGCGGGCAACCTCGCCGACAGGGAAATCTGTCAGAACCAGCAGTTCTTTTGCGCGGGTAATACGGGTGGATAACAAAAAATTGTACGGTGTTGTGCCCATATATTGCCGGAAAAGCCGCAAAAACCAGCTTTTGCTGACAGGGATCTGCGCCAGCAGCATATCCAGATTGATGGGCTCCGCATAATGTGCACGGATATAATCTGCAATCTGCTTGATCATGGTCCGGTTGGAACGGCTTTCGTCCCCGGAAAGCTGCTGGTGGGCAAGCAATGCCAGCATTTTGTGCAGTGTCAACCCAATTTCGATCTGGGCGGTGGTGGTTTCCTTTTTCCACTCGGCAAACAGTGTTTCAAACAAAGGCTGCATCTCCATGCGGCTGACATGCGCAGCGGTAAGCCGCCCCTGCGACTGTACGGAATCGGCTAACGTTTTAACCCCAACACCGTCAAGGTGTACCCAGTAGTGTTCCCATACATCATAGCCGGGGGCCGTGCAGTAACTTTGCGGTGTGCGGCAGTTCATCAGCAGTGCGGCACCTTGCGGCAGCTCAATGTGCTGTTCGTTCTGCTCAATCAAGCCAGCCCCGGCCAGGGTATAAAAAAGGATGTAACTTTCCTTGTCTGTACGGGCTGTGGCAAAGTGGGAACGCCCATAAAACAGTCCGGCTTCCGTTGCATAAAACGGTTGTGCCAACACGGCGTTATTTGGCGTTGCACGTAGCCACACACTGCGCTCGTCCACGTCCATATTATAGGTCAACATAAGGGATCACCTCAGTAGAATTATCACAAAATAAACAGTGCTTTGTGGTATGAAATAGATCAGAAAAAAGCAATATAATGTAAATGAAAAGAATAGTAACACTACAGTAATTTTACCAAAAATAAGGTGCGGATGCAACCTTGTTTTTTGACTTTGGTTTTAACATAATACAAAATAAAAATGTTTGTACGGAAAGGAAATCAACATGGAACATATGGCATGGAAAGGCCGCATCAAACCCGGTTGCAAGGCAGAATATCAGCGCCGCCACGCAGAGATCTGGCCGGAGATGGTCAAGGTTTTGAAAGAGGCAGGCATCTGCAATTACAGCATTTTTTATTGCAAAGATGAACTTTTTGGCTACTATGAATGTGAAAAAGGCGTTGCCTATGCTGAAAAAGTGCAGGCAGAAAGCCCCATTGTGGACCGCTGGAATGAGTATATGAAAGATATTCTGGAGCTGGAAATGGACCCCGTGACCGGTGCCCAGCCCAAACTGGAGCAGGTGTTCCGGCTGGATTAACAAACAAGGCAGAGAAGCGAGCCTTGCCAGAGAAAAAATGGTAAAGCTCGTTTTTTATTTGCTTTATTGTTGTTCGGCAATCAAGTCCTGCGGTTTATCGTGCATCCGAGTTTTCGGCCACCAGATTTGCACGAAGACGTTCGCCCGCCGTCAGGCAGGTAGCATTGCCGGTCTGAATCGCAAACAGCGTTGCTTCGTCTTCTTTGGTAAGGCCATAGAAGACCTTGCAGCGGATGGGCAATTCCATACCACCGTTGCAGGTTCGACGTGCTTCTACCGTGTTCTGCCCATCAAAGATGTAGAAGCGCCCGTCCCGGAAACTGACCTTCGGTTCGTTTGCAACGTACTCCGAAAAGTTTTCCGCAATATGAGCAACCTTTTCGACATACAGAACACGCTGATATTCAGCGCACGGGATCAGCAGCGCACTGTTCACCATCTGATAGGCAAACTTGCATTCAGGCAAAGCACTGAGGTTTAAATTTGAATTCATCATAATTTCTCCTCCTTTACGGTTTTCAGGTAAGACATCATTCGGTCCATTAGTTCAGAAAGTTTCTTTTGGCAGACTTTATCGATTAGAACCTCCGGGTGTTCTTGAAAGACAACATTCCATCGAAAAATAAAATCTTCCGTTGCTCCCTGCAGTTCGCACAGCATGATGGAGCCGGTTGCTGCTGCTTTATCCTTGTAACGGGCGTCCACCGAGGCTTTCAGTCGGGCTTTGTCTTCTTCGGACAAGTGCCGTTTATGACCCTGTATGCTCTGAAGAAAACTTGGTGGCGCATTGCTGGTCGGCTCAATTTCCTCTTCCGGCGGGGACTCGGTGATCGTTTCCTGTACCGGCGTTTCCGGCTGTTCTGCCTGCGACGTCGTGTTGTTTTCCGTTGCCGTTGGCTTTTTCTTCTGCGGTGCAGACTTTGGCTTCGGTGGTGGCTTGCTCGGCTTCAGACGTTCGAGGACCGTATCATCACGGTCACTCTTTTTCTTCTTGAGTTCCTCAAGAATTGCCGGGCGTTCTTCCTTTGGAATTGAAGCAAGCGCTACGATTTGTTCATCCGTCGCCTTGATATGCCCGGTCAGGATCTCTTCCTGCGCACCGGGCACCGCTTCTTCCGCAGCATCAATGCCTCGTGAATACTTTTCGGCACGTCGTACCGTCGCAGACCCAACACCATGTTCTACGGCGATTCGTTCGCAAGTGCGTTTTTCTGAATCGATGTGATCATTTTGATCACATCGATTTACTTTATTGCAATTTCCGGGCTGCCCGCCCACTGCCAGCTTGGTTGATTCATACTCTTTGCCCAGAAGAAACTTCTTTCGTTCCGGGCTGAGATTTCTGCGGCCAAGCTGATTTTTGCAGATCCATGCAAGCGCTTCGTACTTGTTCGCAAGCTGGATTTCTTCCACTTCAAACTTGATAAAGCCGTGCTTTTTCAGGATGCGGTAGCGGGTGTGCCCATCCAGAATGTAGCCATTCCATGTGATGATGGGATTCAGAAGACGACCCTCGACAATGATGTTCTACTCAAGCTGCTGGAGCTCCTCAAAACTCAGCGGCAAAATTTGAGCGGAAAACTCGGGGTCTATTTTGAGACTGCTTAGTTTCAGCATATTGTTCGCCTCCTTTGACAACAGTGTACCGGTTTCCGCAGCAAAAGTTTATGGACTCGTAGTCCAAGTTACCCACCCTCTTAGTCCATGTGTTGTATACAATGATGCAAAAATAAAAATCCGACCTGATTCTACGATGCCATAGTGTCATGTGGGTCAGATCAGGGAAACGGTGAAATTTGATAAGCTCAAAAAATAGTGTTATTTTTAATTATGACGTTAGAATTTGTAAAAAGCACTTGACATTGATAATCAAAGCAGAGTATACTTAGCCCAATGACAGAGTGAAATCCGCTCTGGCTTTCTTTTTCAAAAGCTTTTGTTCTTTATTGCACGTGACAGCAGAGGTGTGAAATGAATCTTGGAGAAATTGCAGATATCCGTAGCGGACTTGTCCTTTCTCGAAAACAGGCAAGCGCCGACTCACCACAGGCAATACGATACCACCAACTTAGTCTACGGGCGGTAAAAGCGGAAGGTGAGATCGCTCCTGCTGAATTGGAGCCGTATTTTGCGAAAGAACCATTGTCCACGGACTATCTGACGCAACCAAATGACATTGTAGTGCGCTTGACTGCCCCCTACACAGCAGTTTTGATTGACGACACCACACGCAACTTGGTGATCACGTCGAATTTTGTCGTAATTCGCATTCGGGGAACAGAGCTTGTGCCGGGGTATCTTTATTGGTATCTGAACACGCCGAAGGCAAAAAGGCAGATCTATCAAAATACCACCAAAAGTATGATCAGCTCCGTAAACGCAAGGTATTTTTGCCGCTTGGAGCTTCAGCTGCCATCGCCGGAAATACAACGCCAGATGGAAGCGCTTCGCTTGCTGGCACAGCAGGAACTACGCCTTCTGCGTAAGTTGGAAGTTGAAAAGCGAAGCTGCTATGAGGCGATGCTGGAACAAATGAATCACGCACAGAGGAAAGGATAACGACTATGACGACAAAATCGGAAATCGAACGCGTTCTTTGGAACGCCTGCGACAGCTTTCGCGGTAAAATTGACAGTTCCCGTTATAAGGACTACATTCTTTCCATGCTGTTCGTAAAATATCTGAGCGACGTTTCGGAGGAAAAGCGAGAGCAATACCGGGAGCAATACGACGGTGATGAACGCCGTGTAGAGCGTGCCATGAGCCGGGAGCGTTTCAAGCTGGACGCTACATCTACGTTTGGGTACCTTTATAAAAATCGCCATGACTCCGAAATCGGGCTGAAGATCAACACGGCACTGGCATCTATTGAAGATCATAACAGCAGCAAGCTTCGGAACGTGTTTCGCTCCATCGATTTCAACTCCAATGTGGACTTTGGTACAGACATCAAGGCAAAAAATGCGACCCTCTGCAACCTGCTGGAAGACTTCCACGGACTTGACCTGCGTTCTTCTGCGCTGGACGGTTCTGACATCATCGGTGACGCCTACGAATATATGATCGGCAACTTCGCTTCGGATGCCGGCAAGAAGGGCGGCGAGTTCTTTACTCCGAGCAAAGTCTCCGAGCTGGCAGCGGCATTGGTAGATCCGCAGGAAAATGACCGTATCTATGACCCGACCTGCGGCAGCGGTGGTCTCCTGCTCAAGGCATGCAAGCGCGTGCCGGACGGAAAAGTGGCAGTTTACGGTCAGGAATTAAACGCACAGACATGGGCTCTGTGCAAGATGAATATGTTCCTGCACGAGGTAGACGATGCCCGCATCTGGCAGGGCGATACCCTGAGCAATCCGCAGAACATCGAAAACGATAATCTGATGTTGTTCCAGTGCATTGTAGCAAACCCGCCATTCAGTTTGGACAAATGGGACAGCGGCTTCCTTTCCAATGCGGTTCTGAATGCCAAGGGAAAAAAGCCGGAAAAAATGAACGCTTCTCTGGACCCATGGGGGCGCTTTGATTGGGGCGTTCCACCATCTTCCAAGGGTGATTATGCTTTTGTTCTGCATATGCTCAACAGCCTTGACCGCAGTCATGGCCGAATGGCTGTTGTGCTGCCCCACGGTGTACTGTTCCGCGGTGCGAGCGAGGGTAAAATTCGCCGCCAGATTGTTGAACACAACCTTCTGGATGCTGTGATCGGTCTGCCTGCCAACCTGTTTTATGGCACGGGTATTCCGGCCTGCATTCTGGTGTTCCGCAAGGATCGCATTAGCCGAGGTGTCGATAATGTTCTGTTCATCGACGCTTCCGCAGAGGGCAACTTCGAAAAGGGCAAAAACCAGAACCTTTTGCGGGACACGGACATCCAGAAAATTGTGGATGCCTATAAAAAGCGTGAAACCATGCCAAAATACAGCTATCGTGCGACGCTGGATGAAATCCGGGAGAACGACTACAATCTGAACATTCCCCGCTATGTGGATACTTTTGAAGAGGAAGACCCGGTAGATATTCAGGCGGTGAAGAAAAATATTGCGGACATCGAAGCTGAACTGGCGCAGGTACAGGAGCAGATGAAAAAGTATCTGGATGAGCTGGGGCTGTAAAGCTTTATACGAGGCAATGCACAGTTTACGATGCAAAAATTCCGAAATATTGTAGTTTAAATTGTACATCGGCGTATGATATACTTTCTTATGAAAGGAAAGCAAGAGCATGGACGATGAAAGCCTATCGACTGCAAGAAGTAAATCGCAGGAGGAAGGAAAAATGGGAACATTAACAGATCTTTTAGGAACCGGTGAAGCTGCCACTGCATTAGGCGGAGTTATTACAGCATTGTTGGATAAATTGTCGCACGCTGTGGGTTGGTGTGCAAACCATGATACGCCAAATCGCGTAGCAATAAATACCTATATTGCTGAAATCCAAAACAGTAACATTGATCCACTAATTAAAGCAGCTCGAATCAGTAATGCCAAAAAGATTATTCGCGAGTACTGCAACCAAGAAAACATTGTATCCATTGCCATACAATCTGTGAAAAGTGATGCAAAGCCAGAAAATATTGATGCTGACTGGTTGGCACAGTTCATGGATAAAGCTCGGCTTGTGTCTTCCGAAGAGTTTCAACTTATTTGGGGCAAGATTTTAGCGAATGAGTGCAATGAGCCAGGATGTGTACCAAGAGCCTTGTTGGAAATTCTTCCGCGGATGGACAAAGAGGATGCAGAAAACTTTTCTTTAATTTGCAGAATGGCTATTCGGATGGGCAAATCAGCATCGCCAATCATTGACACTGTCAATATTGATAAATATGCGCAGTGGGGCCTTGCACTTGATACGTTAATCGACTTAACATCACTTGGACTTATTAATACAAATTCCCATTCATATTTTTTAGCAAGTGAAACAGGTGAAACTACAGTTCAATATTTTGATGAAATCTACCCTTTATCTGAAACAAAGCGAATTGCTGTTGGCGGAGCAATCTTTACAAAAGCAGGTGAAGCCTTATACCATTCGATTTGCGTAGAAAAGCTAGATGGGTTTTATGAAAAAATATGTCTTCCGTATTGGAAAAGAGCAGAAAATGAACTTTGCAATATGGAGAAGAAGCTTCAGAAATATGGAATGGACTTATCTTATATCCGAGGAAAATAATCGTGATTATGGAATCAAAAAATTGGAATGTTTATTTATTCCGTGATATTCTCGAACGCGTTGAAGTCCCTGTTAATGTTGAATCAAACAAAGAATATGTCCAAATTGGTATTCGCTCTCACGGAAAGGGCTTATTTTATAAAGAACCCGTTTTGGGGAAGGCTCTTGGAAACAAACAAGTTTTCTGGATTCAACCAAAGTGTTTCATTCTTAATGTAGTGTTTGCATGGGAACAGGCAATCACAAAAACGACTGAAAATGAAATTGGTATGATTGGTTCCCACCGTTTTCCAATGTATCGCCCGAAGAATGATTTGGTAGATATTGATTACCTGATTTATTATTTTCTAACTAAGAGAGGAACAGATATTCTGGAAGCGGCATCTCCCGGTGGGGCTGGACGGAACCGAACTTTAGGGCAGGAACGTTTTCTAAAAAGTAAAATTACGCTGCCGACCCTTCCCGAACAGCAAAAAATCGCTGCCATCCTCTCCACACAGGACAAAGTGATTGAGCTAAAAGAAAAGCTCCTTGCTCAAAAACAGTAGCAGAAAAAATATCTGATGCAGCAACTGCTTATGCCCAAAAACAAAGAGAAATCATTCAAATCCATTCATCTCAGTGACATATCTCGCCTGATAAAGAAGCATGTCGATGGTCAGAAATTTAATTATGTCAGTACCGAAAACATTAGTCCAAACTTAAGCGGAAAGGCTTTATTTGATGAATCAAACATCGAAATCTCTGGAGTTGGCTTTAATGCAGGAGATATTTTAGTTGGAAATATCCGTCCCTACCTAAAAAAAGTTTGGAGGGCAAACAAAGACGGCTTATGTAGCACAGATGTCCTTGTTTTTAGACCCATCGGTATTTCTAGCGAATTTCTATATTATTTAATTGCGAACGATAACTTCTTTTTTTATGTAATGACTACCGCTAAAGGGAGCAAAATGCCTCGTGGCGATAAAAAGGCGATCATGAACGCCAAAATGTTAATTCCAGAGTCAAAAATTGAACAAAATTTTCTTGTTGAACTCTTAAGCACCGCCGACCATGAAATTGATCTGCTCCAAAAGTCTATTGAGGCTGAGAAGCAGAAGAAAAAAGCGCTGATGCAATTGCTACTGACCGGGAAAGTGAGCGTGCGAATATGACATTAGAGGAAAAAACATATAAAGAACTCTGCAAGCAAATTGTTGACCGAACAAATCGCCCCCTGACCGAAACACAAAAAGAAATTATAAAGGCAACAATTGAGCAGGCAAGGAATCCGATTGAGTTGATGTCGTCCATAGAGGCGCTGTTAATTGTTTGGGGGTGCTAAAATGCAAGGAATTTTAGAATTTGTAAAGCAGCATTTTGATACGATTATCACAGTATCAATTACAATCATTGGCTTTATTGTTACTTATTTCATGAATAAAAAGAGTGTGCAGGATGAATTGAAGAAAGACAAGGTGATGCACACTACCGAGCTTATGGAAACGCTTCCGTACGATGTGTGTCAATTTATGAATGAGTTGCTTCATAACAAAAGCAGAACTATCACGAAGCAATCTATAGATGCACATGAAAAAATATTATCTAAAATTATTGCTTATGGCAGTGTCGACGCCGTAAAACTAGCAATTGTTGTTCAGGAATGTGCGTATGAAAAAGAACGCCAATCGTCACAGGCGGGAGTGGATGATGGAACACGTCCACTGGCTGCATATGCGCTCCTAATTACGCAATTGAAATTTGATCTGACATCAGAAGTGATTCCTGCAACTTCGTGGTTTCGAATCAAAATCAAAGATTATGAAAAAATACGAATTAAAACTGAAACTGCAATTAACGCACTTGTTGATGAATTGGGATTGAATAGCAAATTTAAAATCTGAAGGAGGTCACCATGAACCTCGATAAATCCATTTACTCCGAAGTTAACATCAGCAAAAAGCCTGCGCTGGAACTGCTGCAGGCCATGGGGTATACATATCTCTCCCCGGAAGAATGCCGTCAGCAGCGCGGAAGTGGCTACCGGGTGCTGTTGCGGAATGTGCTGCGCGGTCAGCTGCGGAAACTGAACCGTTATACCTATGGCGGTGTGGAAAATGAATTTTCTGCAGTCAACATTGAGCACGCCATGGATGATCTGGAAATACCGCTGACGGACGGCCTTGTGCGCACCAGCGAAAAAATCTATGATGCGCTTATGCTGGGCAAAAGCTATCCCGAAACTGTAGGCGAAGGAAGGCTGCTGAACTTCAACTTGAAGTACATTAACTGGGAGGACCCGACGCAGAACCTTTACCATGTCACGGAAGAATTTGCGGTGGAAAGCACCGATGGACAGCATGATGCCCGCCCGGACATCGTGCTGTTTGTCAATGGAATTCCGTTTGCGGTGATTGAGTGCAAGGCTCCGGATATCCCGGTGGAACAGGCCATTGAGCAAACCTGCCGTAACCAGCAGCCTCACTATATCCCCCAGCTTTATGCGTTTGCGCAGATCGTAATGGCGACCAATAAAAACGAGGTACGCTATGCAACAACGGGAACACCGAAAAAGTTTTGGAGCATCTGGAAAGAGCAAGATGCAGATTTCCTGAACCGGAAAATGGCTCAGCTGATCCCGGATCGGACACCAACGGTGCAGGATAAAGATATTGTTTCTCTGTTTACACCGGTCCGTTTGTTGGAACTGACAAAGTATTTCGTGCTGTTTGACTACAATGTGAAAAAGATCTGCCGATATCAGCAATATTTTGCGGTGAAGGAAATTCTGCACACAGTCAAACAGCGTGATGAAAAAGGAAATCGGTGCGGCGGTGTGATCTGGCATACACAGGGCAGCGGAAAAAGTCTGACCATGGTGATGGTGGCGAAATATTTGCTGCTGGAGCTGCAGGCAGACCATCCACGTGTAGTGATCGTCACCGACCGAAAAGAGCTGGATAAGCAAATCACGGCGACATTCGCGCACACGCGGCTTCGCCCTGCGCGTGCTACCAACGGGCGGCATCTGCTGGGATTGGTTACGGATGAGCGGGTGGACATCGTCACCAGCATCATCAACAAATTCAGCACTGCCGAGCGACTGGACGGTTGCAACAAATCTCGGGACATCTTTGTTCTTGTGGACGAAAGCCACCGCTCCAATTACGGCAAAATGTCACATAAAATGCGGACGGTTTTTCCAAACGCCTGCTATATTGGTTTTACAGGAACGCCCTTGATGAAGAGCGAGAAGAACACCTTGAAAAAGTTTGGCGGACTGATTCACAAGTATACGATTCAGGACGGTGTAGCCGACGGTGCAATTGTTCCACTGATCTATGAAGGCCGCTTTGTGGAGCAGAAAGTTGACGAAAAGAACATCGACCTATGGTTTCAGCAAACAACAAAACGTCTGACGGAATCACAGAGAGATGATCTTGCCCGGAAATGGAGCAGCATCCGACGACTGACCTCTACGGATGCACGCATCAAACGGATCGCTTTGGACATCAACGAGGACTTTTGCCGAACCTATAAAAATACAGGCTTCAAGGGAATGGTCGCCACCAATTACAAGCGGGATGCCGTTCGGTATCTGGAATGCTTTGAGCAATTTGGCGATCTGAACTGCGCTGTTGTGATCTCAGCCCCGGATCTGCGCGAGAGCGTGGATGATGCAGATGAAGGAGCAGACGACAAGGTAGTTGCCTACTGGAATCGGATGATGCAACGCTATGGCAGTGCCGATGATTATGAAGAAGCAATCAAGGCACAGTATCATGCCGGAGAACTGGATCTTGTGATCGTGTGCAGCAAATGGCTTACCGGCTTTGATGAGCCGCTCTGCCAAGTGCTTTACCTGGACAAAGAACTTAAGGAGCACGGTTTGCTTCAGGCCATTGCCCGCACAAACCGCCTGTGCGAGGGAAAAAGCTATGGAATGATCGTGGATTACCGGGGCCTGATCAAAAAATTGGATGAGGCAATGGAGCTTTACAGTGGTGCCGGGCTGGAAAGCTTTGATGGGCACGATCTGAAAGGCGTTGTGGTGGACGTGCTCTCTGCGATTGGAACGGTACGCAGCGATTATTCTGCACTGATGGAGTTGTTTTCGGCTGTTCCCGGTCTGACACTTGCCGGAACCGATGCAGAGGCGGTAGAGGTTTTCTTAGCGGATAGTTCGAAGCGGGAAGAGTTTTACAAACGGCTGTGTAACTTTGGTCGCTCCTTGAATCTTGTTCTGAATTCTGAAAAAACCTATGAGGCGCTGGCAGTGGAAGAGCGGGAAAAATATATCAAAGCATTTGGCTTTTTCTCTGCGGTACGGCGTAGCGTGAAACCTCGTTATGGGGATTCAATCGACAATCGGGAATACGAACCTCTGATGCAAAACCTGCTGGACGTACACCTTTCAGTAGAGGGTCTGAAGCGAATCACCGAGCCGGTAGACATTCTGGACAGAGATGCGTTTGAAAAGGAATTAAACGAGTTAGGCTCACTGCGTGCCAAAGCTGATGCGATTCGCACACGGCTTGCCAAGAGTATCAATACGAAGTATCAGGAGAACCCAGCATACTATGAAAATTTTTCCAAGCGCATCAAGGAAGCGCTGGAGCTGTATAAAGCCCGGACGATAACGGAGGCGGAATATCTGGCCAAGATGCGGGATATTCTGGAGGATTACCGCACGGGAAAAAGCGCTATCGCATACCCGGATCGTATCCGAGCCAATGTCCATGCACAGGCATTCTATGGTGTGCTGACAGCGATTTTCTCCAATGAAAAATTGTCAGTGGAGCCTGATTTTGCCGCCGAGATGGCACTGGATATTACGGCAATCATCGAAAAGCATAGCCAGGTGGACTGGACCCATAACCTGACGATTCATGATCGAATCTCACAGGATATTGATGATCTGTTTTACCGCTACCAAAAAGAAATGGGCCTGGTACTTTCTTTTGATGTGATTGACATGATTATTGAAAATGTTAAAACAGTTGCGTTGCGGAGGTTTGCATGATACAGATTTGTGCGGTTGAGACGGAGCATGGTTGTATCTGCTATCAGCTGGAACGAAAAAATGTACGCAATATCAACCTTCGGATTCGGACAGATGCCTCTGTTTATGTTTCTGCTCCGAAAGATGTCCCGGAAAGCGTTGTTACGCAATTCGTGAAACGACACAGCCGTTACATTGCAGAGGCACAGCAGCATTTTCGAGAATTCCAACAGTATGCACCGCAGCCTCGACATTACATCAGTGGGGAAAGCTTTTCCGTTTTGGGGCGCAGTCTGCGTCTGCAGGTAGAGCAAGGAAAAAAAGACGATATATGTTCCGATGGCGTTTATCTCTATCTTACCGTAAAAGACACAGAAGATCAGGAACAAAAACAGCGTCTTGTTGACCGTTATCTGAATAAGGTGTGCCGCGAAATATTTCAGCAGACAGTGGATCAGCTTTATCCGATATTTCGAAAATATGATGTGCCATTTCCACGAATCCATATTCGATCGATGGATACACGCTGGGGATCTTGTCTTCCACAGAAAGCTATCATTACATTGAACCGGCACTTGCTCGAAATGCCCGTCAGTTGCATTGAATATGTAGTATTGCACGAGTTTTGTCATTTTCTGTACCCAAACCACTCGAAGGATTTTTATGCGATCCTGACAACACTTATGCCAGATTGGCAGCAACGCAAAAAACTGTTAGACAAAAATGCGCAGTTTGAATGGAGTCAAAAATATGAAACGTTTTGTGGTGGTGAGAGCTGAAGGGTATATGACCAGCAGACCCGCAAGCAGTGTCTTCGTATATACAAAGACCATTTTGCGTTGCAAAATGCTTGTTGGGAAATCCCAAACCCTTGAACTGCATCCGACGGATGCAGGCTACGCGTTTTTGCAAAACGCTTTTGCATCTTGCAATTTTGTTCATCGAACTTGTATTTCTTTGCCGGAACCGTTGCGCTTTGCCGCCTAACTTGTTATTATTAAACGTGAAAGAACTTTCACAGAGAAACGGAGAAAACACCATGCCTACTTTGGAATGGATTGGAAAAAGCAAAGTTGTCAATCATCATCAGGAAGTGCCGTTCCGTGTGTTGGAGCGTCAGTACAGCTTTGACGAAATGGGCAAGCACACCGAGGACAACGGCAGTGATAACATGATTATCCACGGCGATAATCTGGAAGCCCTGAAAGCTCTGCTGCCGCAGTATGAGGGCCGGGTGAAGTGTATCTACATCGATCCTCCTTACAACACTGGCAATGAGAAGTGGTGCTACAACGATAATGTCAATGATCCGCATATTCAAAAGTGGCTGGGCGAAGTAGTCGGCAAGGAAGGCGAGGATTTGACACGCCATGACAAGTGGCTCTGCATGATGTATCCTCGGCTGATGCTGCTGCAGAAGTTGTTGGCGGATGATGGTGCGATTTTTATTAGCATTGACGACAACGAGCTTTACAACTTGAAATTCATCTGTGATGAAATCTTTGGTGCGGGCTGTTTTGTTTCCAATATTTCGTGGCAGCGCACTTACTCCACTCGAAATGATTCTAAAGGCATCGTAAACGAGGTGGAGCATATTCTGGTATACAGCAAACAGCCAGGATGGAATCCCAACAAGTTATCTCGTACCGAAGAAATGAACGCACGTTACTCTAACCCGGATAACGATGTATGTGCATGGAAAAGCACAGATGCCTTTGCACCCGGAGCTACAACGCATCAAGGAATGGTTTATGCTATTCAGAATCCATTTACAGGCGTACTTCTTTACCCGTCTAATGGACGTTGCTGGTCTTTAGGACAGGATCAGATGTTTGAAATCATGTCGCAGTGGGGCGAGTATGAATTGCGCGAGATAGCGGATGCTCAGAAAAGAGCATCAATATGCGGAGTGTCAGAAGCGCAGGTTAAAAGTGGTGTTAAAGCAATCATGCTATCTGACAGCGTGGAAGATGCTGCACAAAAGGCAGCTGCGATTTATAATCGCGGACAGTGGCCATTGTTCTACTTTGGTCAAGGTGGAAAAGGTGGAATTCGTAGAAAAACATATCTTGATAATGTCGGAGGTCGCGTTCCTACAAACTTCTGGCCGTTTTCTGAAACTGGTCATACAGATGAAGCAAAAAAAGAAATGTTGACGATTTTTGACGGGAAGGCACAGTTTGACACGCCTAAGCCTCGCCGCCTTATTGAATTTGTGCTGAGGATTGCAGGTTCTGAGGATGCGCTGATTCTTGATTCCTTTGCCGGATCTGGCACAACTGCCCATGCGGTGCTGAATATGAACAAAGCGGATGGAGGACACCGCAAGTTTATTCTGGTGGAGATGGGCGACTACGCCGATACTACGACTGCTGAACGTGTGAAGCGTGTGATCAACGGCTATGGCAAAGACAAGAACGCCGTAGAAGGCACTGGTGGCAATTTCAGTTACTACGAACTGGGCGAGCGGCTGCTTCTGCCGGATGGCAACCTGAATGAAAGCATCGGCACAGACAAAATCCGTGACTACATCTGGTATACGGAAACGAAGAAACCTGCGGTGAGTCAACAGAACGGAAACCCGTATTTCCTCGGCGAGAACAACCGCACCGCTTACTATTTCTACTATGAGCCAGACCAGATGTGCGTGTTGGACTATGCTTTTTTGTCTACCATTCCGGAAAAAGCGGAAAACTATCTGATTTATGCTGACCGCTGTGCATTGAGTGAGAGTGACCTGCTGCGGTTTGGTATCACGTTTAAGAAAATTCCGCGCGACATTGCGCGGGTGTAAGGAGGACGGCTCTTATGGAATTGAAAAATTATCAGAAAGCCGTCATTCGGGATTTGGAACGCTATCTGGAAATTCTGATGCAGACAAAGAACATCGAAACGGCCTATACTCGTCTCTGGCAGGAGAAAGATGTAAAAGTCGGATTTGGCGGAATGCCCAAGTATCAGAATCTTCTGCCCGGTGTGCCGAATGTCTGCCTGAAAGTTCCTACGGGCGGCGGCAAAACATTTTTGGCTGCAAATGCCATCGAGCCGATTTTCTCCGCACTGGGTGTGGTAAAACGCCGTGCAGTGGTTTGGCTGGTTCCGTCAGATGCTATCCTGACCCAAACCTTGGCTGCATTGCGTGACCCTGCACATCCTTACCGCCAGAAAATTGATGTTGCCTTTGGCAGCCGTGTGGAAGTGTATACCAAAGAACAGCTTTTGATGGGGCAGCACTTCAATATTTCTGCGGTCAACGAGCAGCTTTCCATCATGGTGCTGTCTTACGATTCGTTCCGTGGCAAGAAGGAACAGCTCAAGGCCAAGCAGGAGAACAGCAGCCTTGTTGCGCTGGCAAATGCACTGGGCGAACCCGATATGCCGCTGGAAGATACCGACCCGACCGCCTTGATGCAGGTCATCAATCAGCTGCATCCGTTGGTTATCGTGGACGAAAGCCACCATGCGCGCAGCAACTTGAGCAAGCAGATGCTGCAAAACTTCAATCCCTGCTTTGTGCTGGATCTGACGGCAACGCCCACTAAGGAAAGCAATATCATCTCCATTGTGGATGCGATTCACTTGAAACGCGAGAACATGGTCAAGTTGCCTGTCATCGTGATGAACCGCAACAGCCAGCAGGATGTGTTGCATGATGCCATCGAGATGCAGCGGACACTGGAAATTCACGCAAAAGATGCCTACGAAAAAGGTGGCAGCTACATTCGTCCCATCGTGCTGTTTCAGGCACAGCCCAAGGGCAAGGAAATGCAACGACTTTTGAAAAACTGCGCCAACGCCTGATTGCTGCCAACATTCCAGCAGAGCAAATTGCCATCAAGACGGCGGAGATCAACGAGTTGAAAAATGTGGACTTGCTGTCGGAAAAGTGTTCGATTCGCTTTATCATTACAGTCAATGCCTTGAAAGAGGGTTGGGACTGCCCCTTTGCGTATATCCTTGCTTCGCTGGCGAACCGCACCAGTCAGGTGGATGTGGAGCAAATCGTGGGGCGTATTCTGCGCCTGCCCTATACCCGGAAACATTCTTCTCCGATCCTGAATACTTCGTATGTTCTGACCTCGTCTGCGGACTTCAAGCGTACGCTGGACGGCATCGTCAAGGGCTTGAATAACGCAGGCTTCACTGACCACGATTACCGTGTGCAGGAAGAAGCTGCCCCGGTCGAGCCGCTGCCCAAAGTGGAGCAGACCATCTTCCCGGCACAGCCGATAAACGAAGCAATGCCTGCGGCATCGGCGGAAGAGGAAGAGTTTTTTGATTTCGACCCGACACTGTTGGGCAGCACCTTGGCAAAGGCAAGTGTTTCTCCCTCGGTGCAGAATATTTTTGACCGCTCTGAAAAGGAACAGAACGATTTTGATGTTGCTATGCAGCAGCACCAGAATGACCCGTTGAGCGATTTGCCGCTGGAGGTGCAGGACAAAGTGGATGTTTCCCATGTAAATCCAGAATTTCTGGAAGATGTGCGCACCCTTAAATTGCCGAAATTCTACTTAAAAACATTGCCAAGCCTTTTAGATCCGGAAGGGAAAACGGAGCTGGATAAAGCCCAGCTGCTTTTGGATTTTTCTCTGAAAGGAAAACCGAGTGCAATCGACTTCGGCCATCTAGACGACGATTTGGCGCAGGTCGATTTGGAAGACCGCGATACCACGACACCGCGTATCTCCAAGCTGAAAGATGATTATCAGCAGTACATGAACAAGCAGTTTCCACTGCTTCCGGGCGAGGATAAACTGCGTATCTGCAAGGATATTATCCACAAGAGCCTTTGCAAAATGAACGCGGTGGATGATAATGAACTGCGGCGTTATGTCGATGGGATCGTGGATAATATGAACCGCGAAGAGCTAGACGCGCTGGAACGGATGCCTGTTAGCTTTGCAGCAAAAATTCGTGCATACGTCATGCAGCTTCAAGAGGAAACTGCACGGGAAAACTTCTACAAGTGGCTGGAAACGGAGAAAATCGTATGTGAACCCCGCTTTCAGTTGACGGAGTATATAACCCTCCCGGATAGCACTTCTTCAATGAGCAAGAGCCTGTACCAGACCGAGGGCAAGATGGATGGTCTGGAATATAAAATGGCTCTGGCAATGACCAACATGGACAATATCCGCTGGTGGCATCGCAACCCGGAGCGTAACAAGTTTTCGTTCTGTTTGAACGGATTCCGCAATCATTACCCGGATTTTATCGTCCGCACGACCAGCGGAAAGATTTTGCTGATTGAAACCAAAGGCGACCAGCTGGAAAATGCAGAGTCCAGAGAAAAAATTCGGCTGGGTCGTGCATGGCAGGATGCCGCTGGCAAGCAGGCATACCGCTATTATATGGTGTTCCAGAATAAGGATTTGCAAATGGAGGGAGCATATCGCTTTGATGAGTTTTTGACGCTGCTGAGGGAACTGTAAACAGAACCGAGGCTGTGGCTGAGAGGTAAAATTATGGGTAAAGGTAAGAAGAAAAAGCCGATTTCTCCGAAGCAAAGTATTCAGAGCCTTCAAGAAACAAGAGATGGTG